>OBZG01000034.1_pt1 | contig 190748 bp, 145 predicted proteins | sample 1550701 | NCBI WGS metagenome assembly OBZG01 (sample SAMEA2580229, study PRJEB22360) | human gut metagenome | biome: human gut; feature: human-associated habitat; material: faeces | place: Denmark | collected 2008/2010
TCTATTTTCTCAAATAACTAGAGGGAATTCAATATACGCACTATGGTGCGTTTACTAAATGTTTATCCAGCCAGCTGCCAATAATCCCGACCATTTTTCCAATGGTAAGTGCAGCTAAAACAGTTCCGATTCCGAGACCGTCCAAATGTCCGAGAAAAAGTTTTGTCATACATGCGGTGACTACCAGACAGAGTACATCGAAGGAAATTTTAATCCTTGGATAATGAATTCCGGAAATCTGTGATACTTCTCTAGGAAAAAGATCGGTAGGAACGATAGGCAGACCGCACCGGTTGGAAAGCGCAATTCCCACACTGAGTAACAGATAGCTGATTATAAAATAAAGAATGCGGCAAGGCAACGTTTGTGGAAGGATATGAATCCAAAGTTCATGGACATCCACCAATTGTCCGAATAAAAATCCGACTACAAAACTAAAAAGGTATTGTGGGACAAAGCGTTTTTGCAAAAACATCAGAATTAAGACGAGAAGTCCTTGAAAGAGGTATGTCCATGTCCCAAGTGACAAGTGGGGAAGCACCTCCGAAAAAGCGAATGGTACGCTGGAAATCGCGGAAATTCCGGCACCGGAATACAGCATGAGTACTACTGCGAAGCTGTTGATGATAATGTTAATTGCAAGAGCTAACTCACCGGAAAGTATGGGGCGCTCTTCTTTTGTGATTGGTCTTTTCATTTGACCTTCCTCCTTATGATACAACATTTGTCTCTTGTTTTTGACGTGAATAAAATCATTTCAAACTTCTTCTAGTGTATAAAATTATTTGTGATTAATCAAATGAATAGTTTTAATCAAACTATAGACTATGTCTATTATGCGGTGATATACTGACGGTAAGAAAGGAGGCGGTATCATTGAATCTGTCTTATATACGTTATTTCGTCACGCTGGCACATGTTCGACATTACACGAAAGCAGCAGAACAGTTATGCATTACACAGCCGAGTCTGAGCCATGCGGTGACACAGCTGGAAAAGGAATTGGGAATTCCGCTGTTTGAAAAAAATGGGAGAAATACGACATTGACACAATTTGGAGAAGAGTTTCTTGTCTGTGCAGAGCACACGTTATCTACTTTAGATGCAGGAGTTGCCTCGATTCATCGGAGTGCAAAGGGAGAAGGTGTCATTCGCCTTGGTATGCTTCGCACGTTAGGGATTGAGTATATACCGAAGCTGGCTGCGCAATTTTTGAGGGAAAATAAAGAGCGAGATATACAATTTACCTTTCATACGGGGGCAACGCAGACACTCTTAGATGGTTTAGAGAGCAGAAAATTTGATTTGGTATTTTGTTCGCAGCCATCTGAAAAGGCAAATTTAAGCGCGATTCCGGTGCAAAAGCAGAATCTGGTATTGATAACTCCCAGGAACCATCCGCTGGCAGGTCAGGATACAATTGATCTGAAGGAGACGGTCTCGTATCCACAGATTTATTTTGAGAAAAGTGCAGGTATTCGCAGCGTGATCGATCAGATGTTTTTGAACATTGGAGAGACGCCGAATATTGCCTATGAGACCGAAGAAGATCAAGTGATTGCAGGTCTGGTTGCACAGGGATTTGGGATTGCGATTGTTCCGTACATGGATCTGCTCTTAAAGCTGGATGTAAAAATTCTTCCAATTGTCTCACCAAACTGTGAACAGGTGCTGTTTATGGTCCATGACGAACGTGTATTTATGCCGCCGGCAGTGCAGAACTTTCGTCGGTTTGTATTGGAGAGAAGAGTAGTTAATATTTAGTGGGATAAAACTATATTTTCGCTGGCATTGTATGAAGTACGAATTTGTTTTTATGGAATTCCAATATCCCCTCGTCGCGCATCTTTCCAAGCTCTTTCGATAGGGCGCTGCGATCCAGATTGAGATAGTCGGCAAGTCCCTGACGGTCAAACGGAATTTGGAATGTTGTACTTTTGGCTTTTGTCGCTTCTGTAGAAAGATAGATAAAGAGACGACTGCGAACGGTTTTAGGAGTAGTGCAGAAAATGCGTCTGGAAAGTATTAGATTTTTTTGCACAGAGATATAGAGAATATTCTGCATGATTTTAGCACTCCAGCTCTCTTTATCTTGAATCTGTTTCAGAGGTGCGATATTTAGAAAGAGGATATCAGCAGCTTCGGCAGTGACTGCGTCAACCATCATCGGTTCTTGACAGAGCGCGTAGGATTCGGCGAATACCTGTCCTGCTGAAATATTGCTTAAAATACTTTTGTTGCCCCACAGATCAATATTTTCAATATTGACACTTCCGCTTAAAACGATACCGATTTCATGGATATGTTCTCCGGTGTGAAAGATAATAGTATTTTTTGCAAAGTGCTGTGTGCGCATACAGCCAAGATCCAGCATGTGCATCCACTCATTTTCCGTAATGCCCTGAAATAAAACTGATTCAATTTTTTTCATAAAATCCTCATTTCCGTGGTTATAACCACTGAATTATTGGATTGATTATATTATACTCAGGTTACAAATGCAAGGAGGAAAAAATATGATTAGAAGAATTATTGAGATTGATGAAGATAAATGTAATGGGTGCGGAGCTTGTGCAGCGGCTTGTCATGAAGGAGCAATCGGTATGGTAGATGGGAAAGCGAAACTTCTTCGTGATGATTATTGTGATGGACTTGGAGACTGCCTTCCGACATGTCCGACAGGGGCAATCCGTTTTGTAGAGCGAGAGGCAGCAGCGTATGATGAACAGGCCGTTTTGGAAAATCAGAAAAAAGCAGCACCGGCGGGAATCCAGCCGTCACAGCTTGCACAATGGCCATGTCAAATCAAGCTTGTGCCAGTAAATGCACCTTATTTTCAGGGGGCAAAATTGCTGATTGCAGCGGACTGCACGGCTTATGCCTACGCTAATGTGCATCAGGAATTTATGCGAGGAAAGGTGACAATTATCGGATGTCCAAAACTGGATGATGTCGATTATAGCGAGAAACTGACACAGATTTTGGAGAATAATGATATCAAAAGTGTCACAATACTTCGTATGGAAGTCCCTTGCTGCGGTGGTCTTGAGATGGCTGCGAAAAAAGCACTTAAGGAAAGTGGAAAGTTTATTCCATGGCAAGTTGTCACGATTTCGATTGATGGGAAAATATTAGGTTAGATAATATGAAGTGACCTTACATTTGTAGCAATATAGATTTGCCTGAATACTAGAGTTTGATAAGAATAAGAGTAGCAGGAATTATCGCATACAAAGTAAGCGCAGGGCTCAATTATCTGAAAGCCTAAAAGTCTCTCAATGTAACATATTTACGCCTTTGGAATGGAAGGTTGTATACAATTCATTTCTGCGAAATACGTTCCACGTCTAGATTTGTTCTCAATTTAATGAATCTGAACGGTACAGTAGATTAAGCTCTGGAGATTCACTTATGGCAGATGCCAGCATGGATTGTATTTCTTATGATTCATATAAAATCAACATTGAGAGCAGTAATCTTAAACGTGACATTTCAATGAGAGACGCTTATGGTTTAGCTCCTGTTTCATAAGGCATTATTGATGAATATTATGATATATGGAACTAGGATTCATACCAAATTTTTCTCTATATACTAATGGTGGATAGCCCACTCGTTTTAGAAAAAGATTTGAAAAATGGGTCGTGTTTTCATAGCCAACCTGCAAAGAAATAGAAACAAGAGAATCTTTAGTGTTGATTAGTTTCCATTTTGCTTCGCTAATTCTTCTATCGATTGTGTAATTGATTGGAGATATTCCATATATTTCTTGAAACTTATGTGATATATGATCGCTACTCATATGGAATTTTTCACTTAATTTCTTTAATGAAATTGGTTGGGAATAATTTTCGTTGATATAAAACAGTATATCTTGAACAAATGTGTTTTTTTGATTAAATGTTTCTACGACAGCGTTTTCAAATATATTGAAATATATATTTGCTAAAGCATTTGCCAAAGAATTACAAATTGATAAAGAATATGTAGTATCTTGTTTAGAAAAATATTCTAGTGCATTGAAAATGTCATAAATCAAGTTTTCTTGGTTTCCTGCTTTCATATGAGGCTTTTTATTCATCGGTAAAAATACTTCAGGACTTAAGCTATTTGAAAGCTTGAAATTCATTATTCCACATGTCCAGCAAGAAATGGGATCTTTTGAATCGGAAGCAATGGAATGAATACTTCCTTTGTTCACGATTAAAAGATCTCCTTTTTTAACTTTAAAGACTTCGTTGTTGATTTGATAATCAGCTTTTCCGTTAGAAAAATATATAAGTTCTGTATCTTCTTTATGAACATGATATGGATATGACCAATGGGCATCATTAAAACTATGAGATAATCTAGACATAATAGGCTCTTTTTCAAATATAGGATGCAAATTTAGTTGTTTGTTGATTGCGTTATATAAATACATAAAATTCCTCCAAAAAGCAGAATACTTTATTTTGACAACAGGATACTTTGGTAAATAACGCTTATATTATAATAAGTATACTATTTTTAAGCAAGATAATTTTGATTCTGTACAAGATAGATTGTTTCCTGAAAAAATATTTCTTTCTATAATTTTTATAGAAAATACAGAAAGGAAGAAAGTATGTCGAAAATTAAAAGAAATGGAACAAAACCACAGATTTTAAGTGCAAGAGAAGCAGTAAATTATATTCAGGATAATGATGTTGTAGCTATTTCCGGCGCCGGTGGCGGGATTGTTGATCCTTATGCATTGATTAATGCGTTACATGATCGTTATGTGGAAACAAATGCTCCAAAAAATCTAACATTATGGCATTCAACAGGATTAGGGAATCGTGGTGAAAAAGGAATGTCTCCTTTAGCATTAGATGGACTGGTAAAAAGAGTAATTGGAGGACATTGGGGACAGTCTCCTTATCTTGCGCAAATGGCAAGTGAAAATAAAATTGAAGCTTATAACTTTCCGCAAGGAATCATGGCTCAGCTTGCTAGGACAGCAGCAGCCGGACAACCGGGAATTTTAAGTCATGTAGGATTGGGGACCTTTATTGATCCAAGAGTTAGTGGTGGAAAACTGAATGATGTTACTCATGAAGAGTTAATTAAAGTTATGGAAATTGATGGGAAAGAATGGTTGTATTATCCGGTGGTTCCATTAGATGTATGTTTGATTCGTGCAACGACTGCCGATACAGAAGGCTATGCATCTATGGAAGATGAAATTACATATATTGATGTACTTCAGTTGGCTCAAGCAGTACACAATAATGGTGGTACAGTAATTCTTCAAGTAAAAAGAGTAGTGAAAGCTGGAACGATTCATCCGAAATCAGTAAAAATACCTGGATTTTTGGTAGATGCAATCGTCGTTGAAGAAAATCAGGAACAATTATACAACGGTTCCAATCGTTTCTTTTCAGGAGATTACATAGCCGATGATTCAGATGTTCAAATTTTACCTTTAGATCAAAGAAAAGTTGTAGCTAGACGTGCATTAATGGAAGTGAAACCAGGATATGTCGGTAATGTGGGAGTTGGGATTGCTGATGGAATTGGAAATGTTGCAAGAGAAGAAGGGGTACAAGATTACTTTACGTTGACAGTTGAAACGGGGCCAGTTGGTGGAGCTACTGCACAAGGCATCTTTTTTGGGGCAACTATAAATGCAAGAGCTATCATGGATATGCCGGCACAATTTGACTTTTATGATGGTGGGGGATTAGATGTTGCATTTTTATCTTTTGCCGAGTTAGATGAAAATGGAGATGTTAATGTACACCACTTTAATGGAAATATTATGGGTACAGGCGGGTTTGTCAATATTGTGGCAGGAAGTAAAAAAGTAGTTCTCTGTGGAACGCTTCGGGCAGGAAAATTATTGACATCCGTAGGCGAAGGAAAAATTAAAATTGAGCAAGAAGGAAAATTTGAAAAACTAATCAAAAAAGTAAGCTCTGTCACATTTAGCGCAAAACAAGCTCAAAAACAAGGACAAGAAGTTATCTATATTACGGAAAGAGCAGTATTCAAATTGATTGACGGAAAAGTTGTCTTGACAGAAATTGCGCCAGGAGTCGATCTTGAAAAGGATATTATTTCCCAAATAGGATTCAAACCGGAAATTGCAAATGACTTGAAACTGATGGATGAGCGGATTTTTAAAGAAGAAAAGATGAATATCTATAATGAATTTGTAAACGAGTAGGAGGAACCAACATGTCAGAAAAAAAAGAAATCAAAAAAGTAGAGATTCCATTGCATATCGGAGATAGTGCAGAATTTGTAAAAACAATCACAGAGACAGACGTTGTTTTATTTGGCGGTTTGACAGGTGATTACAGTCAAATGCATTTTAATGAAGAATATATGAAGCATACGATGTACGGAACTCGTATAGCGCATGGTATTTTAACATTTGCGATTGGCTGTACGGCATCCACAAAGATTCAGGAGCAAGTAAAATCACCGGTTCCGTCTGCTTCTTATGGATATGACAGATTACGTTTTATAAAACCTGTTTATTTTGGTGATACCCTGACTTGCCGTTATACAGTAGACCGCATTGAAGAAGAGACAAATAAGACATATTCCAAGCTGGAAATTTTTAATCAACATGGTGAGATTGTCGTTTTTGCGATTCACATTTTGAAATTTTTTCCATTAGAAGATTAATTGTTTGAGGTAAAAGAAGATGAAAATTGTAATGTTAGGAGCAGGGGCTTTAGGAAGTACAATAGGCGGCACGCTTGCGATGGCAAAGAACGAAGTTTATTTCGTTGATATGTGGAAAGAGCATGTGGACAAAATCAATGCACAAGGGTTGCATATGACAGATGAGTCAAATGACTGGTATGTCAAGGTCGATGCAAGGACAAATGGTGAGGGGATTGACGAAGCGGATTTAGTCATTGTACTAGTTAAATCGTTTGCCACAAAATCTGCAGTAGAACAATTGAAAAAGACAAATGTGATCGGCGAAAATACAGTCGTAATGTCTTTGCAAAATGGTTTGGGTAACGAAGAAACAATTGCTTCTGTCGTAGGTGAAGAGAACGTTATCAGCGGAAAAACATATGTCGGGGGACGTTTGATTGAAGCTGGCTATATATCTGCCGGGGTGAAAGGAAAGTGGACATATATCGGTGAGCTGAATGGGGCGAAAACAGAACGGATACAAAAAGTGTGCGATGTATTTAATGAAGCCGGCTTATTGTGTGAAGTAAGCGATAATATTAAAGGCTTAATATGGGATAAGCTTTTGATTAATGTTGCAGCCGGCGCATTATGTGGAATAACACGACTTCCTTATGGACCTTTATATGAGGAAGAATATATCAAAGAGGTTGCTGTGGACGCAATTCAGGAAGCAATCAATGTTGCAAAAGCAGCAGGTGTGAAATTAAAGAGCGAGGATCCGGAGTATCCTTGGTATGCAGCGAGCGAAGGACTTCCTGCAACCTTTAAAACTTCCATTCTGCAATCGCTGGAATTAAAGCGTCCAACAGAAATTGATTTCATAAACGGTTCAGTTTGCGAGTGGGGGAAAAAATATAATATTCCTACACCGGTAAATAAAACGTTGGTTGCCTGTGTAAAAGGAATTGAAAAGTTCATTTTAGAATATGAACCTACATTAAAGTGAGGTGTTGATTGTGGCTGCTTATCTTGAACATACAGCTTTAAAGGTAAATGATATCGAATGGTGCGTTAGATTTTTTGAAGAAGTTTTTGAGATGCCTGTAAGATTGTCATTGGGAGAGAAACCAAACCGTAAAATTTGGCTTCACGCAGGAATACAATTGAATGAAGAGGTTGATTTAAAAAATGAAGAAAGTTGTTTAGACCATATTGCGCTAATGACAACAGATTACGAAAACGTCTTAAAAAAATGTGCGGAGTGGGGTTGTGTACAACTTAGTCTGGGAGAAAACTGGTTAAAAATGCCAAATAGTATCGTCATTGAATTAAAACGAGGAAATAATGAAGTTTTAGAGACAATCATTTCACAAAAACCATGGGTCGATTAGGAGGAAATATGCGTAAATTAGTAATTGTAAATGGACCAAATAATAATTTTTACGGGATTCGCAATAAAGGACAGTATGGGAATCAACTTTATGCGGATTTAATTGAAGAGCTCAAAGAGTATGGGGAAACATTAGGCTTTGAAGTGGAAGCGTTCCAAAACAACGGAGAAGGAGCAATTATAGACTATTTCCAAAGTTTATATTTCGAAGCTGAAGAAAAGGGTGTGAAAATCCCGCTTGTATTTAATCCGGGGGCATATACTCATTATAGTTATGCAATTATGGACGCATTGGAATCCGTGCATACTTTGGTTCCGGCCATTGAAGTTCATATGTCTAATATTCATGGAAGAGATGATTTTAGACATAAATCTGTTACAGCGGCAGAATGCATCGGACAAATCTCCGGTATGGGAAAAATCAGTTATAAACTGGCAATGAATGCTTTTAAACAAATGATTGATAATGAACAACTATAGTTATTCAGGGGCTGTCGAAATAGATAGTTCCAAATAGGGGGGCAGGTGTGACTTATACGAGTTGCACATGCTCCCCTAAACTTTCCCCTAAATAATATCAAAAACGGAAAGCACACAGTAGTCTCCTATATGAAAATTAAAAATCAGTTGAATCAGTGCTTATGCACCTTGAAAATTCAATAATAATTGGCACAAAAATAGCATGAAACTATTTGGTCTGGTATAATTGAGTTGTCAAAAAACAATTAGAAGATTATCTTCTCGTTTATTTTTAGGAGCATTCTTCGGTACATTAGATCTACAAATTGGAGCAGGAATTGAAACAATATTTAAAACATTACATATTGCGAAAGGGTGAAAAAATGAAGGTCAGACAAGCAAAGATAGAAGATATAGCGGATATTATGAATATTTATACGTTGGCAAGGGTATTTATGGAGAACAGTGGGAATCCTACACAATGGGCGGTTGGCTATCCGGGGCAGCAGCTAGTTGAAAAGGATATTATAGAAAAAAATTGTTACATCTGTGAGGAACAGGGGAAAGTTGTAGGTGTGTTTTCGTTTATAGTGGGAGAGGACCCGACATATCAGAAAATCGAGCATGGTGCATGGCACAGCGCAGAAACATATGGAACAATACACAGACTTGCATCAGATGGACAGGCAAAGGGGATTGCAAAAATTTGTTTTGATTTTTGCAAAACAAAATGCCGTTATCTTAGGATTGACACGCATCAGGATAACAAACCAATGCAGGCGGCAATCCTGAAATACGGATTTCAAAAATGCGGAATTATTCACGTTGCAAATGGCAGCGAAAGGATTGCGTTTGATAATTCGTTTGATTGAAAAAAGATTCACTGCATGATATGATATTTAGGATTAGAAATATGGGAACGGCAAAGACAGTTAGTGAGGTGAAAATAATGCCATTAACAAAGATGGAAGCGGAGAACTTTACAGTATTTGAGAAGATATCAATCCCGTTTTGTAGAGGGTTGAACGTACTAGTAGGAGAAAATGGAGTGGGGAAAACGCATGTTATGAAGATTGCGTATGCTGCGTGTCAAGCATCAAAGCATGATGTGTCATTTTCGCAGAAAAGCGTAATGTTATTTAGACCTGATCAGTCCAGTATCGGACGTCTTGTAAATAGAAGAAAAAATGGTAATAATACGGCGAAAATTTCTGTTGAGTCAGATGTAGCAAAAATCGGAATGTCATTTTCTATTAAAACAAAAAAATGGGATGCAGAGATTAAGACTGAGCCAAATTGGGAAAAACAGATGTCAGATTTGATAAGTGTATTCATTCCGGCAAAAGAAATTTTATCAAATGCATGGAACCTTGATGCAGCAGTTAAAATGGGAAATGTAGAATTTGATGATACGTATCTTGATATTATTGCAGCTGCCAAGATTGATATATCAAGAGGTGTTGATACAGGGGCAAGAAAAAAATATTTGGAGCTTTTGCAAAAAATCAGTTCAGGCAAAGTTGCTTTGCACGATGATAGATTTTATCTTAAACCAGGTACACAGGCAAGGCTGGAGTTTAATTTGGTAGCTGAAGGATTACGTAAGATTGCATTATTGTGGCAGTTAATAAAGAACGGTACATTGGAAAGAGGTTCTGTTTTATTTTGGGATGAGCCCGAGGCAAATATTAATCCTAAATATATTCCCGTTTTGGCAGAATTACTTATTATGTTGGAACGTGAAGGTGTTCAGATTTTTGTTTCCACGCATGATTATTTTTTGTCTAAATATATTGAAGTCAAAAAGAAAAAAGACAGTGAAATTCAATATATTTCGTTATACAAGGATAAAACAAGTATAATAAAGTGCGAGGTAGAAAAAGAATTTGAACTATTAGAACACAATGCTATTATGGATACTTTTCGTCAACTGTACAGAGAGGAAATCGGGGTGGTGCTTCAGTGAAAGTAATACCAGAATCAGACATGAGATTTGGTCAATTTGAGGAAATGAACTTATTTCATATAGAGAACTCGCTGAATCGGAACCATATATAGAGACAAAGGACAAATATCTATGAGTATAAAAAACAGAATTCCAAAGGAGTTTTATAAATTATTTAACAGTAAGTACGTCGAGTATTTTCAGCGGATTTTGATTGCACTTTATGAGCAGTCGGCAAGTTCGTATTCATTGCTTGGACTTACAGAAGAGGAATGTCAGGACACGATCGAGATGGAGATTTCTACATTTACGATGGATTTTAGTCAAAGTGACCTGGAGGAAGAGGGAGAACTTCTCACGCGGGCGAATATGGCGTCAGTGATGCTTCGAAAGCTGGAAGAGTGGGGATGGCTCCGAAAGGATTATGACGAGTCTCTGAACTGCTATGTCGTTTCATTTCCGGATTACAGCCAGATGTTCACAGAGTTATTTGGCAGGCTATATAATGAAGAAAGCAGTATGGAGCGTGAGAGTCTGTTGACGATATACAGCCATCTGTTTACATACCACTCTTCTAAGGAAAAGGACAATGAGATTTTGAAAAGTGCGCTGCAGTCTTCGAAGGCATTGCTTCAGATGCTCTCGAATATGCAAGAAGGAATTCGTGGATTTTTTGAGGAAATGACGAAGCAGAAGACATTTCTTGGAATTCAGGAAGTGCTTGTGCAGGAAATGAATAATACAGATAGCCAAAAGTATGCGATTTTGACGACAACGGATAGTTTTTACCGGTATAAAGAAGAGGTGAAAGAGCTTATTGATCAGAATCTGATGGGAAATGAGGCTAGAAAGCAGGAGTTGCTTCAGAGGAGAAAAGAGCTGGAGGCAGATTCTTTTGCGTGGAGAAGAAATGAACGTGGAGTACAGAGCTGCGATGAGGCAATGGAGATCTTGTTTCAGATCAATCGGGAGTTTGACGGGATTGAGCGCAGATACAATCGTCTCATTGATCAAAAGAGAGTATTTGCAAAACGTGCGGCGGCTCGTATCCGATATATTTTGGCGGAGGGTGATGTGGAGGAAGACCACACAAAAGCGCTGATCAGGCTATTAAATATGAGCGACCGAAAAGATGAGATATTGAAAAAACTTGGTGAACGTATGGGCATGACAGAGCGTTTTGCAGTGCTGAAAGAGAGGAGCTTTGCAAAACCGAGAGATGCGAAAAAGAAAGCGTTTGAACCACAGGAACTTGTAAAGACGGGACAAAGTGAGGAACAGTTGGATGAGTTTGTTGTAAAACCATTATATACAAAGGCACAGATTCGAGAATTTCGCAGACAAAATGAGGTGGATGGAGCATTTCAGGTGACAAAAGATACCGTTCACACAGTGGAAGATTTAGAGAAGCTTTTATTTGTATGGCAGGAAGCCACTGAGATTGCGCAAGAGACAGAAGAGATTGTGATCGGAGAGGAATTTACGACAGAGGAAGGATTGCAGTATTCAGGATTTACAATCAGGAGGAAGTAATATGGAACAATATTTAGAAAGTTTATCTGTGACGGAAGCGGAAAAATTAAAGAAGACTATCTTGAGTCTGTTTCGCCAGACGTGTATTTTGCAGGAAAAATATGACCCGGTTACACTGGTTCCAAGTGACAACGAGCAGTTTGCAATATGCAGAACACATCGCAACTTTATTGAAAGCTATCTTTCGGTTCTCGGATGTGAATTGCTGTATGATTCACAGGAGCGTATTTTCAGGCTCGTAGGAGAAGGCGTGGAGGCGGAGGTCCTGTCGAAGGAGACAACGATTATTGTTCTGCTCATAAAGATGATCTATCGGGATAAGATCATGGGAAAGGGACTTGCTGCGACGGTGACAAATTTAGAAGAAATCAGAGAGTACGGGAAGAATACGAATCTTTTGAATCAGAAACTTCCGGACGGTGAATGGAAGAGCGCTTTGGCAATTATGAAAAAACATCAGATTGTGGAGTATCCGGGGGCGCTTCGTGATCTTGAGGACGATACACCGATTTATATTTACAGCACGATTAATTTATATTGCAGTTCGGCGTTGATTAACGAGCTGATTGAGGCGTACAGAGAGGAGAATGCAGAGGATGAAGCAGGCAAAGAAGATATTTACACGAATTTTGATGAATAACTGGGGCGGAATTGACCATCAGGTACTTTGTCTGAATGAATATGTGAATCTGTTCAGCGGAAAAAGCGGTTCCGGAAAATCATCTGTGATGGATGCCATGCAGGTCGTGCTATATGGAAGTGTCGGAAATGATTTCCTCAACAGAGCGGCAGATGACAGCGCCAATAAAAGAAGTGTGTTAAGCTATTTGCGCGGAGAGCAAAAAGATGGTACGGCGAACCGTGAGAATCAGGATTTTTATGCCCATATTGTCTTGGAGATACAGGATACAGGGCGGAAAAGTTACACATGTATCGGAGCAGTTTTCGAAGTCGGAAAAAATGATATGGACCTGAAACGGTTCCGTTTTTTCAGCCATGCCGGAAAAATTCCGGAAGATGAGTATGTTACTGTGTCTGGAATTCCGTATTCAATTGCACAGATTCAGAAACTGGTCCATGAAAGAGAACAGTCAGAAGATGCGAAAAGCAGAGGAAATATCAACCGGATCTATCCGTCCAGAGAAGCGTATCTGAACATCGTAAATGATATTATTTTCGGGTACGTAGATGCAGGTCGGTTTAAAACAATGCAAAAAAGTGCGATCGCGCTTCGCATGACAAAGGGAACGAGTCAGTTTATCAAAGACTATATGTTTCCGAAGAGCAAGGAAGATACGATCACTGCGATCAGTGAACAGCTTGCGGCTTACCGGGAGATAAAAGAGCGGGTCGAAGATTTGGAAAAACAGATTACCCTTTTAGAGGAGGTGCAGGCACATGACAGAAAGCTTACGCTTGCAAAGGCAGAGCAGGTAAAGACAGAAACGCTTTTACGGATTTTGGAGATTGAAAACAGGCGGGTACAACTTTTGTCAAAGACGGAGGAGTTCTCAAATACATGTGAGAAAATCGCGCAATTCGAAGAACAGATAAAAGATCTCGAGATGACATTGAATGGAAAACGAGAAGAACTGATTGGGGTGCGCACGGAACTTCGTGCCAGTGATTTTGAGAAAAAGAAAGAAGACCTTACAAAATTGCAGGAGACAATCCGTCTGTGCGGAAATGAGGCAAGAGAGTGGGGAGAATTGCTCAAGCGACTGAATCGTTGGAATGAGACAGACGGAGTCTGCGAGTATGTCAGTAACCCGCTTTGCAATCTTCTGGAAGAAATCGAAGAGAGAAATATCACAGAAGAGAATGTGAACGGACTGAAAAAGCGACTGAAGGAAACGTATGAGAGTATCAAATCTGAGGTGGAAGAGCTGAAGGCAGAGCGACGACGTGTGGAAGCGGACTATCAGGAACAGAAGGAGATGCTTGAGGATTTACAAAATGACAAAAAGCATTATTCCAAAGAAGTGAAAGTGGTCAGGAGAAAACTGCAGGAAGAATTGTCAGCAAGATACGGCAGAACCATATCGGTTGAAGTGTTTGCAGATTTGTTCGACATTACAGACGAGGCATGGCGAAATGCAATTGAGGGAAGACTTGGAAGAATCAAATACGGTCTTATTGTGGAGCCAAGATATGCTTTAGATGCAGCGAATATTTTCCGGGGAATGAAGAAGCGAGAATACGAGACGGTGGATTTGATCAACACGGCAGCAATACAGCGGGATGAGCCGCAGGCGATGGATGAGACGCTGTATGATGCGGTAAAGACGGACATTCCATATGTAGATTTTTGCCTGAAACGTTATCTTGGACATATCAAAAAATGTGAGACCGTGGAAGAACTGCATGAGGTCAAAGACGGTGTTACTCAGGATTGCTATTCATACAGCAATTACATGTTCCGACATTTGCGGGAGAAAGATTACAGATATCAGACAATCGGCAGAAAGGTTTCCAAAAAGCAGATGCAGGAACTGGAGGAAGGCGTATACAGGCTGAATGTGGAACTGATTCGTCTTGGCGGGGAAATCTCAGAGCTTGAGCAAGCGGAGGATTTTGAGCGTCTGCAGACATATGATTACGAGACCATGCTGCAGAAATCTAATGCGGCAAGCCGGCTGAAAGAGTACTACGAAGAAGAGGCGCGTCTGTCGGAAGAAATCCGAGAACTTCAGGCAGGTACAAGAGTTGCAGAGCTTCAGAAACAGGAACAGAGTCTGAATGAGTCCATTCGAAAGCTGGAACAAGAGAAAAATGGGGCACAGAAAGAGGTGACAAATTATTCGGCGACAAAAGGAAAGCAGGAACAGGATATAAAGGAACGCACAGAATACCTGGAGAAGCTTGAGGAAGGATTTGTCCCGAATGCAGAACTGAAAGAGACCGTTCTTGCGGTCATTGACAAAGGAAATGAATACCGTTTTGAGAGAGAGCAGAAAAAGACATTCGAACAGCTGCGCTCACAGGAAGAAGAGGAATTCAAGCAAAGAGGAGATGCGAGAGAGCAATTCAATAAAGCATTTCCATCGTATGATTTCAGTCCGTTCGAGAAAGATAATACCGCCTATGATGAGTTGTTGGAAAACTGTAAGCAGAATTTTGAGCCGAAGTATAAGGCGGAGTTTGACAAACAGTATCAGCTTATCTATCAGATGCTGCGGGAAAATGTGATTGCGACAATCAACAGTGAGATTAAAGAAGCGAAACGACACCGCCGAGAGATCAATGCGATGCTTTCTGAAATCCGTTTTTCCGACAGTATTTATCAGATTGACATTTTGCCGACTGACGATGAAAACCGACAGTTTTATGAGATGCTGACGGCGGAGGAACTGAACATGAAAGTGATCGACCGAGACATGGAAGGACAGTTAAGTTTTGGTGAGGATGCCTTTTATCAAAAATACGAGGCGCAGATTAAGCGCCTGACTGACAAATTCATGCCGCCGAAGGAGGACGAGCCTTCTGCGAGAGAAAGACATAAACGAGATATGGAAAAATATGCGGATTACCGCACGTATTTGAAATTCAGCATGTACGAGCAGACCGAGGATCAGGACGGAAATATAAAAAAGAATTACGTGGATGATATGGCGGGGCGTGATTCCGGAGGAGAAGGACAGAATCCGAAATATGTGGCGCTGCTGGCGGGATTTGCTATGCTCTATCATCAACAGACAAACCGTGACACCAAAATACGTCTTGTACTTTTGGATGAAGCATTTTCCAAGATGGATAAGGAGCGAAGCGAAGTATGCCTTGCATATGCGCGCAAACTGGGACTCCAGCTTGTCGTGTGTGTGCCGGATGAGAGACTGCAGTCACTTGTACAGAACGTGGACTGCGTGTACGCATTCCGAAGAGCCAACAATCGGATTTCGATGATTCATATTGACAAAGGGGCATATTTGCGGATGATAGAGGGAGAAGCAGATGAAGAAGAAAACAGTGACGCTGTCACAGTGGCTCATCGAACAGAATGATACCGAAGCATATCGTGCAGGAAAACTTGCAGGGAAGAAACATCCGAAAGTAGACCAAAAACTGATTGATGCGGTCGGTGGGATGCAAAACCTTATCCGTCAGGCAAGAGTGCTTGAACAGGATGAGGCACTTGGCAAAAGCGGGATGATTCAATTTCGGTGGTGTAATTTAGGAAGTGACATCTCACAGATTGATTATGAGGTTGCCGCAATTCCATTGCTTTGCAGAAAGCTTGGTGTGAAAGATGTTCGGGAACACCAAGCGGAGTTGATAACACGGGTACAAATGTGGAAAAATAAGGTCAGCGAGTGTGAGTGGGTGGAAAACTATTATGATACGCTTTTGAGCAGGCTTACACTTGGCAAAAAAGTCTCAGAAGCAGAAGATGAGAAATTGTTTTTGTGTCTGAACGCAGTGGCAGCACAACAGGAATTTATTTGGGAGCGTGTGTTCAGCGCCAGAGTGTTCCACAATTCGAAGACATTTCAGAATGAATATAAGAACAGCATTGTTACGATTTTGAAAAATTGTTCTCCGTACTACGAGGAGGAAATAGACGCAGAGACGCTTCTGGCAGCACATAATATCCACTCCTATGCGCAGACACTGGAGTGGAAAGGCTGTCTTGAATATAGGTTGGATAATGGTAATGTTGTGGATACAGACGAAAACACTTATGGAACAGTGATTAATTCTCAGACGATGGAACACGCCAGCGTGACAGACCTTTCCGGATGCAAACGGATTATGACAATTGAAAATAAGGCAAATTACGAGAGTATGATTTTCTCAGAAGAAACGTTGTACATTTATTGTCATGGGTATTTCACGCCAAAAGAAGTGAGATTTTTAAAGAAAATCCCGGAGCTTGCTGACGCAGACTGCGAGTTTTTACACTGGGGAGATATGGATTACGGCGGAATCAGTATTTTTCAGTTCATCAAAAAGAATGTATTCCCAGAGTTGAAGCCTTATAAAATGGATCGAACTGCTTTTGAGGGAGCTTTGAAAGACGGTGCAGGCATTGTGCTGGAACATGAGACAAGGAAGAAACTGGAAGCGAAAGATGCGGGTCTGTTGGAAGAGTTGAAACAGGTGATTTTAGAGACAGGAAAGACGATAGAGCAGGAGCTGGTGAGAGGGAAATAGGGTGGAATTTTAATTGATACGCGGATAAAAATATGATAAGATAATTTACAGAACAATCGTGAACAGGGTGGGCTGACCTCTCATTTACATACGGGAGGTGATGCTAATGGACAACAAACATTTTGATTTCAAAGATTTGATGCAATTTGGTATGTTCATACTATCACTATTGACTTTTATTTACTTGATAAGTAATTAGTGCATAAAAAACCACCCTATAAAAAGTCTTGGCGGACTAGGGTGGAATTTTAATTCTCATTTAGAGGCCAACCACTTTGAACGGTTGTTCTTCTATAATCATATTATACACCTTCGGGCGTACCTGTCAAGAGTCATTGACAATCGAAATCGAGAGTGTTAAACTAAGAAAAACAAAAACATAGGGGAGCTTGTATTGGCAGGCTGAGAGGAAGTAATCAACTTCGACCCTTTAACCTGATGCGGATAATGCCGCCGTAGGAAATCATAATTGCTGATTTTTTCGGAGATATCGTATTAGGTATCTCCGTTTTTTTGTGGCAGAAAGGAAGTAGAGAAGATGAAAAGAGAACAGACGAAAAAATTATGTATGGCAGGAATTTTATGTGCCGTGGCAGTGGTCGGAAGCACACTGTCCGTTCCGGTATTTGGGAGCAAATGCGCCCCGGTACAGCATATGGTAAATGTGCTCTGTGCGGTATTGTTAGGACCTGGATACGGAGTCGGAGTTGCATTTTGCGCAAGTTTGATTCGTAACTTATTAGCGCTTGGAAGTATTTTGGCATTTCCGGGAAGCATGTTTGGAGCACTGCTCTGTGGAGTTGTGTACTGGAAGAGCAAGAACTTATTATTGACGCTGCTTGGAGAGGTATTTGGAACAGCGATCCTTGGAGGACTCTGTGCATATCCGTTGGCAGTTCTTGTCATGGGTGTGTCAGCAGGCGAAGTTGCATTTTATGCATATGTACTTCCGTTTTTTGTATCTACAGCAGGGGGAGCAATATTGGCGGGCATTCTGATCGAGATGCTGAAAAAAGCAGGAGTGCTCCGTATGGCAGCTAAAAAATAGGGAGAATGGAAACATGTTAGAATTAATGTCAGATCAGGTGAGAAAACATGCACCTTTGATACATAATATGACAAACCGGGTGTCGATCAATGACTGTGCGAACATTCTGCTCGCCTGCGGAGCCTCTCCGATTATGGCAGAAGCAATCGAGGAAGTGGAAGAGATCACGGCAATGTGTGATGGGCTTGTCTTGAATATGGGGATGCCGAACAGACAGAAGATAGAGGCAATGAAAAAAGCCGGAAAGCGGGCAAATGCACTTCATATTCCGGTTGTCTTAGATCCGGTTGGAGTCGGCGCATCGGCATTTCGAAGAGAAGCAGTATCCGAGCTGTTAAAAGAAGTCAGATTTACTGTCATTCGTGGAAATCTCTCAGAGATTCGGACGTTGATGTGTGGAGTGTGTGGCACAAGAGGGGTAGACGCAGAGCCTGCAGATCTGATGGGGGAGAAGAATCTGTATCAGAACGTAAAAATGGTAACTGCATTTGCAGAAAAAAGTGGTGCGGTTGTGGCGGCAACGGGAAAGAACGACATTGTATCGGATGGAAGAAAAGCATATTGGATTCAAAACGGACATTCAATGATGCAAACAGTCACCGGAGTAGGATGCCAGCTCTCAGCGCTGGCTGCGGCGTATGTGGCTGCGAATCCGAAGCATACACTGGAGGCGGTGACAGCGGCGGTCAGTGCGATTGGAGTTTGTGGAGAGCTGGCGTATGAACGTATGAGTGATCTGGATGGAAATGCATCTTATCGTAATTACCTGATTGATGCAGTTTATCGGTTGGATGGAAAGAAGCTTGAGCGCTTGGCTCGAGTAGAAAAAGTAAATGAAGATGGAGAGAAAAGTAATGAGATGTAGACCGGAGATGATGCGATTATATGCGGTAACAGACCGTGCGTGGACAAAGAAAAAGTCCTTGATCGAGCAGGTGGAGGCGGCAATTTGCGGAGGTGCAACCTGCATACAGCTGCGGGAGAAAAACCTTGATGAGGAAGCATTTTTGCGGGAAGCGATTGAGATGCAAAAGCTGTGTGAGACCTATCAGGTTCCGCTGATTATCAATGATCATGTGGAGATTGCGAAACAATGCAAAGTAGCAGGAGTGCATTTGGGACAAAAAGATATGGAAGCGGGGAGAGCACGGGAGATACTTGGACCCAAAATGATTCTTGGAGTGTCAGCAAGAACGGTGGAACAGGCGGTGCAGGCAGAGCGCGCCGGAGCAGATTATCTCGGCGTGGGAGCCGTATTTCAAACGAGTACCAAGACCGATGCAAAAGAAATTTCCCATGCGATATTGAAGGAGATCTGTGAGAGTGTGAGCATTCCGGTTGTCGCAATCGGCGGCATCGGAAAACAGAATATAGAAGCGCTTGCAGGCAGCGGCATCGCAGGAGTGGCGCTCGTGTCGGCAGTTTTTGCAGCGGAAGATATTGAGCAGGAGTGTCGGGGGCTATTAAAACAAATAGAAAGAATCGTGTGAGGTGAAGCGAGAATGAAAACAGCATTGACAATTGCGGGAAGTGATTCCAGTGGAGGAGCCGGTATTCAGGCGGATTTGAAGACGATGATCATGAACGGTGTATTTGGAATGAGTGCCATAACTGCATTGACTGCTCAGAATACAACCAAAGTGACAGGAATCATGGAAGTGCCGCCAGAGTTTTTGGAAAAGCAGATTCAGGCGGTATTTGAAGATATTCGACCGGATGCGGTGAAGATCGGCATGGTTGCAAGCAGTGAACTAATCAGTACAATTGCAGGCTGCCTGAAAAAATATGGGGCAGACAATATCGTTGTGGATCCGGTTATGGTTGCGACGAGCGGTTCTAAGTTGTTAAAAAATGATGCGGTTCATACGTTGGAATGCGAATTGCTGCCGTTAGCGACACTTGTTACACCCAATATTCCGGAGGCAGAGATTTTAGCGGATATGAAGATCACAACTCGGGAAGATATGATTGTGGCAGCTAAAAAAATCGGTGACAGATATCGCTGTTCGGTATTGCTGAAGGGCGGACATAATTTAAACGATGCAAGCGATCTTTTCTATAGGGAAGGAGCTGTTCGGTGGTTCGAGGGAAAGCGGATTGAGAATCCGAATACACACGGAACGGGCTGTACGCTATCCAGTGCGATTGCATCCAATCTTGCGAAAGGATTTTCGCTGGAGACAGCGATACAGAGGGCAAAGGAATATATTTCCGGCGCATTGGAGGCGATGCTTGATCTGGGAAAAGGAAGTGGTCCGATGAACCATGGATTTGATTTACAAGGGAAATTTGTGAAGGAGGAAAATTAAGATGTACCATACACAGATGGAAGCAGCAAGAAAAGGAATTATCACAAAAGAGATGAAAATTGTTGCGAAAAAGGAGTTTCGGACAGAGGAGGAAATACGTGATCTCGTTGCAAAGGGACAGGTGGCAATCTGTGCCAATAAACGACATACTTGTCTTGACCCAAACGGAGTAGGTTCTGCGCTTCGCACAAAGATCAATGTCAATCTTGGCGTGTCAAAAGACTGCAAGGATTATGACGTAGAGATGGAAAAAGTGATGGCGGCGGTTAATATGGGAGCTGAGGCGATCATGGATCTGTCTTCTCACGGAGACACACAGCCATTTAGAAGAAAACTTACAAGTGAATGTCCGGCGATGATTGGAACGGTTCCGGTTTATGACAGTGTCATTCACTACCAGAGAGATCTTTCAACATTGAGCGCAAAAGATTTTATTGATGTCATCCGGCTTCATGCGCAGGACGGTGTGGATTTTGTGACACTTCATTGCGGAATTACAAGAAAGACGATTGAGCAGATCAAAAAGCATAAAAGGAAAATGAATATTGTTTCGCGTGGAGGTTCTCTTGTGTTTGCATGGATGAGTATGACCGGAGAAGAAAATCCATTTTACGAATATTATGATGAAATTCTGGAGATCTGCAGGGAGTATGATGTGACAATCTCGCTTGGAGATGCTTGTCGTCCGGGATGCCTTGCAGATGCGAGTGATGTTTGCCAGATCGAGGAGCTGGTTCGTCTGGGAGAGTTGACGAAACGTGCGTGGGAAAAAGACGTTCAGGTGATGGTAGAAGGACCGGGACATATGCCGCTTGATCAGATTGAGGCGAACATGAAGCTGCAGCAGACAATCTGTATGGGGGCGCCGTTTTATGTACTGGGACCGCTTGTGACGGATATCGCGCCTGGATATGATCATATCACTTCAGCGATCGGTGGCGCGATTGCTGCATCAGCGGGGGCGGCGTTCCTTTGTTATGTCACGCCGGCTGAACATTTGGCTCTTCCTAATGTGGAAGATGTCAAACAGGGGATCATAGCCTCCAAGATCGCAGCTCATGCGGCGGACATTGCAAAGCATATCCCGCATGCAAGAGATCTGGACGATCAGATGGCAGATGCAAGAAGAACATTTGACTGGGAGAAACAGTGGGAGTGTGCAATTGATCCCGAGACAGCAAAACGCATTCGTGATGAGAGAAAGCCGGAAATCGAGGAGAGCTGTTCGATGTGCGGGAAATTCTGTGCGGTCAGAAGTATGAACAAGGCGCTGAATGGAGAGCATATTGACATTTTGTAGTTCGGTATTGATTTGGAAAATGAACATCTTTAAACTTCATTTAAGGTTGACATATTATATTCTTGCTATCATGAAACAAAAGAGGAGGAATGAGTGATGCGTTTATTGCTTGCAGAGGATGAAAAACCATTATCAAAGGCACTTACAGCAATTTTAGAAAGAAATAATTATTCCGTAGATGCGGTCTATGACGGTGAGGAGGCTTTGGAATATCTGGATGCAGACAATTACGATGGTGTGATTTTGGATATTATGATGCCGAAAGTAGATGGCATTACGGTATTAAAGACGATTCGAAATCGTGGAAATCTGATTCCTGTCTTACTGTTGACGGCAAAGTCAGAGGTTGATGATAAGGTGGCGGGGCTGGATGCCGGAGCAAATGATTACCTGGCGAAACCTTTTCATTCAAAAGAATTGCTTGCGCGGATACGGGCGATGACAAGAACCCAGACAGCACAGGCAGATTCCAAGCTTCAGATTGGAAATGTCACGTTAGACCGAGCGACTTTTGAGCTTTCCACACCGGCGGGAAGCTTTCGGCTGGCAAATAAAGAGTTTCAAATGCTGGAATTGATGATGAGCAATCCGAGTCACTTGATTTCCGCAGAACGGTTTATGGAGAAAATCTGGGGATATGACAGTGAAGCGGAGGTGAATGTAGTATGGGTCTATATTTCTTATCTAAGAAAGAAACTGACTGCGCTGCATGCCAATATTCAGATTAAGGCAACAAGAAATGTGGGGTATTCTTTGGAGGAAGTCAAATGATAAAGAAACTGCGTATGAAATTGATCATTGCATCTATGATGTCATTGTTGGCAGTATTGCTGATTATAGAAGGAATTGCGGGAGCGTTGAACTACAATAGAATTGTTGCGGAGACAGATCAGACGTTGGAGATTTTAGAAGAAAATAACGGAAAATTTCCGGATGTTCCACCGCCTGAGAAGCCAAGTGAAAAAAAGAAAGAGGGCAGAATGTCATCTGAGCTTCCATATGAATCCAGATATTTTTCGGTACTGCTTGACAGTGAAGGGGAAGTGCTCACAACAGATACAGGAAAGATTGCCAGAATTGATACTTCTGATGCGGTAGAGTATGCGAAACAAGTCTTAAAGAGTGGAAAAGAACGAGGATTTTTGGAGGGGTATCGATATGTTGTAGTGAATTCTGATTCCGAAGTGAGAGTGATTTTTCTGGATTGCAGCAGAAATCTTTCTACGTTTCAGAATTTTATTGTCACAGCAGTCGTGGTCTCCACCGCCGGTCTTTTGGCAGTACTTATCTTGATGATATTTCTGTCGGCACGGATTGTAAAGCCGTTTTCGGAAAACTATGAAAAGCAGAAACGTTTTATCACAGATGCCGGACACGAGTTGAAGACACCGCTCACGATCATAGATGCGGATGCGGAAGTATTGGAGATGGATTTCGGAGAAAATGAGTGGCTGAGTGATATCCAAAGTCAGACAAGGCGCCTTGCAGACCTTACAAATAACCTGATTTTGTTATCTAGAATGGAAGAGGAGCGGACGAAAGAATTGATGGTGGAGTTTCCGTTGTCGGATGTAGCGGAAGAGACTGTCGGGACATTTCAGGCGCTGGCAAAGACACAAAATAAGGTATTGGAGAGTAATATCACGCCAATGATTGCAATGAAAGGAGATGAGAAGGCTATCCGACGCCTGATCACCATTCTTTTGGACAATGCAGTGAAATACGCAAAGGAGAATGGACGTATATGTGTGACATTGGAAAAGCAGAAAAAACGGATTCGTTTGTCTGTATTTAACACGACAGAACAGATTTCCAAAGAGCATATGGAGCATTTGTTTGATCGATTCTATCGAACAGACAGGTCAAGAAATTCCGAGACAGGAGGATATGGACTGGGACTTTCCATTGCAGCCGCTACAGTGGAAGCACATAGAGGGAAGATTACAGCGACAACGGAAGATGAAAAATCCTTGTTGATCACAGTTATATTTCCGATTTCATAAAACGAGAGTTTGTTTGCAAAAATGCAGACAGACTCTTTTTTTGTCTGTAAAAGTATTTTAAAAAAGAAGTTAAATATTTTTAAGTTTGTTTAAGGTTCGTTGCGTATAGTATGTTTAACGAAATGAGAGAGGAGTAATGATTATGGCTTATCAAGCGACTTTTAAACGTTATGAATTAAAATATCTGCTGACACGGCAGGAAAAGCAAAATGTACTGAAAAGTATGGCAGAACATATGAAGTTGGATGATTATGGGCGAACAACTATCCGAAATATTTATTTCGATACAGACACATACCGGCTGATTCGTCATTCTTTGGAAAAACCGGTTTATAAAGAAAAATTACGTGTTCGCAGCTATCAGCCGGCAGGACCGGACGATCCGGTGTTTGTAGAATTAAAAAAGAAATATAAATCGGTTGTCTATAAACGAAGATTGGTATTGCCGGAGGCACAGGTGATGAAGTGCTTTGAACACGGAAAACCACTTCCGATTCATTCACAGATCGGGGAGGAGATTGCATATTTCTGGGATTATTATGAAACGCTTCATCCGACCGTATTTCTTACCTATGAAAGGGAAGCGTACTATGCGCTGGATGGAAGCGATTTTCGAGTGACATTTGATGAAAATATCCTTTATCGGGAGGAAGATATTTCACTTGGAAGTAAGATATATGGCACACCGATATTAGGAGAGAATCAGACACTGATGGAGATCAAGACATCGGGTGGGATACCACTTTGGATGAGCGAGACACTTACAAAAAATACATTATTTAAAACATCTTTTTCGAAATACGGAACTGCATATCAGCAGATGATGGATGAAAAAGTACAGAGAGGAGTTCAATATGCTTAATAATATGTTTCAGGGGATTTTTGATACGGATATGACAACGGTGATTGCGGTGCCGGATTTTCTGCTTTGTGTAGGATGTGCGCTGGTGATTGGATTAATTTTGGCAGGAGCCTATATGTATGGGACACGATATACAAAGAGTTTTGTTGCAACACTTGCGGTACTGCCGGCGATTGTCTGTGTTGTCATCATGATGGTAAATGGAAATGTCGGAGCCGGAGTTGCGGTGGCAGGGGCATTCAGTCTGGTTCGTTTCCGGTCGGTACCGGGATCCGCAAAAGAGATTGGAGCTATTTTCCTTGCAATGGGAACCGGTCTGGTAGCAGGAATGGGATATCTTGGATATGCATTTCTCGTTGCAGTGATTTTAGGAGGAGTGACCTTACTATATAATAAGGTGGATTTTGGAGCAGGGAAAAAAGCTGCATTATATAAGACATTACATATTACAATTCCGGAAAATTTGGACTACACAGGTGTATTTGACAAAATCTTAAAACAATATACAAAAACGTATGAGGTGGTGCAGGTAAAGACAACCAACATGGGAAGTTTGTTTAAGCTTACATATAATATTACATTAAAAAATGCGGAGGAAGAAAAGGCATTGATTGACGCACTTCGGTGCAGAAATGGAAACCTTGAGATTTCCGTATCAAAACAGGAGACAATTATTGGTGAACTATAGGAGGGATGCATATGAAAAGAAAGGTAGTATTAGCATTTTTACTGACTGGAGCACTGGTTCTTTCCGGATGCAGCAAGACAAATAACAGCAACGAAACATCATCTGGCAGTACGAGCACGGATTCATCAGCACAAGGCATCGATGTCTCAAACATGTTTTCAGACAGAGATAAAGAGATTGGATATGATGAAGAAAACAGTACAGTGATCAAACTTTCCGATGATAGTACGACATGTGATTCCGATGCGGTTCAGATATCAGGAAATACAGTGACAATCATCGGCGAGGGAACTTATATTCTCTCAGGAACGCTGACCGATGGTATGGTGATCGTGGATGCGGAAGATACCGATAAAGTCCAGCTTGTGTTAGATGGAGTGGATATTACAAGTGCAGAATCTGCAGCCATTTATGTACGTGAGGCAGATAAGGTGTTTATCACGACGGCGAGTGATTCCCAAAATACACTCACGAATGGAGGTACCTACACTGCAATTGACGACAACAATATCGACGCTGCGATTTTTTCAAAATCAGATCTGACGTTAAACGGCGCCGGTTCTCTGACAATTACAGCAAAGGCGGGACACGGTGTCGTGTCAAAGGATGATCTTGTACTTACCAGCGGAACATATCAGATTGACGCGGCATCACATGGACTATCCGGAAAAGACAGTGTCCGCATCGCCAGCGGAAGTTATACAATTGTATCCGGAAAAGATGGAATTCATGCGGAAAATGCAGATGACACCAGCCTTGGATTTGTCTATCTGGCAGACGGAACGTTTGATATCACATCTGACGGGGATGGAATCAGCGCAGGAAACTGGCTTCAGGCAGATGGTGGTGTCTACACGGTCAAAGCAGGAGGCGGCAGTGAAAATGTCCAGAAAAGTGACGGAGAATGGCAGTTTGGACCTGGACAGCAGACAGAGAGTACCGATACGACAGAGGAAGACACTGTCAGCATGAAAGCGATCAAGGCGGCAGGAGAATTGATTCTGAAAGGCGGAAAGTATTCTTTGGACAGCGCGGATGACACGATTCATTCCAATGCAAATGTCACAATCAGTGATGGGGAATTTACACTTGCTTCCGGTGATGACGGAATTCATGCAGATTCAGCGACAACAATTTCCGGAGGAACTATTGATATTACAGAAAGTTATGAGGGAATTGAAGGGCTCAGCATTGATATTACAGGCGGTGAAACTTATGTGTCAGGTCCGACAAATGATGGAAACAGTGCGTTGGATTACAACGGAACAGGAACAGTCACGGGAGGAATCTTTATTGCTGCCGGTTCATCCGGAATGGCGGAGAATTTCGGAGATTCTTCTACACAGGGAGTTATGATGGTCACAGTGAATTCTCAGGCTGCAGGAAGTGCGGTTTCTCTTTCTGACAGCAGCGGAAATGAACTTGTGTCATGGACTCCGGAGAAAGAATACACTTCTGTTATCATCAGCTGTCCGGAAATTACAACAGGACAGGAGTATACGTTAACAACAGGAAGCGATACGACACAGATTACGATGGACAGTATTGTCTATGGCTCAGGAAGTGGAATGGGAGGCAACCCAGGAAATGGCGGAGGTCCGGGAAACGGTGGAGATATGGGACAGAAACCAGATGACGGCAATGGAACGGGCAAAGGCCCGGGAGACGGCGGAAACATGGGAACGCCTCCGGAAAAAAGTTAATAATCATAATAAAGAAGGAAGGTGATAGAAATGCAAAACAGACGAGTTGCTTTGATACCGGCTTATCAGCCAAATTCGGATATGGCACAGCTGGTGCAGGAGATCAAAGATACGGGATTTCAAATTGTTGTGGTAGATGATGGAAGTTCACCCGAGAAGGAAGAGGACGGGCATTGAAGACCGGACTGGATTATATTTATTCGAAGTTTTCGGCAGACTGTGTTGTAGTTACAGTAGATGCAGATGGTCAACACAAGCCAAATGATGTGGAAAGAGTCTGCAAAGAAGCAGAAAATCATGCAGGCTGTTTGATACTTGGAAGCAGGAAAATGAAGGGCGATATTCCACTGCGGAGCAGATTCGGCAACACAGTGACTCGTCTGGTCTATCAGCTTTTTACAAAAATTCGGGTATATGACACACAGACAGGACTTCGAGCTTTTGAAGGAGCACTGATTCCAAAGTTTTTGGGAATCGTGGGAGAACGCTATGAATATGAAATGAATGTGCTGTTAGAATGCTCAGGATGCCATATTCCAATCAAAGAGGTCTCGATTGAGACGGTGTATTTAGATAATAATTCGTCTTCCCATTTTGATACACTAAAAGATTCTTATCGCATCTATAAGGAAATTCTGAAATTCTCAGCGGCGTCGTTTGGAAGCTTTTTGATTGATTACAGAATGTACAGCCTGTTGACTGCGATAACGGCGACCGGATTTGCAAATGGTGGTGCGGTAGCCTTTTCAAACATAGGGGCAAGAATAGTAAGCGCAGTATTTAATTATATGGTCAATCGCAATATGGTGTTTCAAAGCAAAGAAAATCCGGTAAAATCGGCGCTGAAGTATTTTACACTTGCAGTTGGAATTCTGGTCGGAAACACAATTATGCTGGAGATACTGGTCAATGCAATCGGAATGAACCATTATGTCGGTAAACTGTGTACCGAATTTATATTTTTCTTTGCAAGCTGGTTTATACAAAGTCATTTTATCTTTCAAAAGAAGGAGGAATAGTATGCATCGATTCAAAAAACATTGGTGGGGAATGATTAGCAGTGTCATTTTGATTGCATTTACCGGATATATGCTTATGGATACATTTCTGCTTACAAAAGTCTATGTCGTTGCCAATGATAAAAAGGAAAACAAAAGTGATAATGATACGGAAAATGAGCAGCAGGAAGCTGTTTCGACAGGGACAACGTACAGTGACGACAACATACAGATTACGCTGACAGAATATCGGGAAAATGACACCACCGTTTATGTGGCAGATGTTGTGCTCTCCTCACCGGAATATTTGCAGACAGCATTCGCGCAGAGCAGTTATGGGCGAAATGTGACAGAGAAAACATCTGAGATGGCACAAGATGCGGGCGCGATTTTGGCAATCAACGGAGACTATTATGGAGCACAGGAGAAGGGATATGTGATCCGTGATGGCGTATTGTATCGGGATACGGCAAAAACAGACCAGCAAGATCTGGTAATCTATGAAGATGGGACAATGAAAATTATCTCGGAAGATGAGGTGACGGCAGAAGAATTGCTGGAAGAAGGGGCGAAGGAAGTACTTTCTTTTGGTCCGGCGCTGATCACAGATGGTGAGATTGCGGTGACGGAGTCCGATGAAGTCGGAAAAGCGATGGCGAGCAATCCGAGGACTGCGATTGGAATGATTGATGATTTACATTATGTGTTTGTAGTTTCAGATGGGCGAACAGAAGAAAGTGAGGGATTGTCACTTTTAGAACTGGCACAATTTATGGATTCCCTCGGGGTAAAAACAGCTTATAATCTGGATGGTGGAGGATCTTCCACAATGTACTTTAACGGGGAGGTCATCAATCAACCGACCACAAATGGGAAAAGTATTCAGGAGAGGAGCGTGAGTGACATTGTCTACATCGGCTATTAAAACAGGATTACAATATTTTACGGCAGCTCTGTTGTGCGCTCTGTTTGGAGCGGTCTATGAATTGTTCAGTCACAGTGTATTTTCCTATTATATGTTATACGCATTCATGATTCCTCTGGCAGGCGGAGCATTGTTATTTTTTCTGATGGGGTATTTTCAGTGGAAGATTCCCGGGAAAGTTTCTCGAAGCCTATGGCAGTTTGGAATTGCAGCATTGACTGTTGGCTGTCTGCTGCAGGGTGTTTTGGAAATCTACGGAACGACCAACCGGCTTATGATTGTTTATTGGGTGACAGGAGGAGCATTTCTTATCGGAGGAGCAGCTGCATATTTTACAGGCAGCAGACGGTGTATGGAATAACGGATAAAAAGGAGTGGTATTTTGACCTTAGAAGAATATTATGGTGAAAAACTGCAGATGCTGCGAAACGGGCAGCAATATCTGTCAGATATGATTGCGCAATATCCGGTGGAAAAGACGGCGGACGGGATTCAGCCGATTCTTTATATAAATTCTCGAATCAAAGCGCCGGAAAGCCTGATACTAAAATTGAAGAAAAAAGGACTGCAGGAGGATTGTAATACGGCGCTCACAAAGATACATGATCTTATCGGAATCCGGGTGATCTGTTCTTTCGGGGAAGAGGTATATCGGGTTGCAGAATGGATTTCCAACAGAGATCATGTGGAAGTGATAGAACGTAAAGATTATATTGCCTATCCGAAACCGAATGGTTACCGAAGTCTTCATCTGATTGTAAAGTTTACAGAAAAAGGAATGGAACAGATTACCGCCGAGATACAGATTTGGACAATTGCCCATGATTTTTGGGCTGTGCTGGAGCACCAGATGAAGTATAAAAAAAGTGTAGAGCATGAGACTGTAATCAAAAGTGAGTTGAAACGATGCGCAGATGAAATCGCATCACTTGACGTGTCCATGCAGACCATTCGGGAGCTTTTACGGGAGTGGGAAAGTCACAAATAATTTTTTGCACTAATTATTTTTTATGCAGTTGCTATAAATGGATATACCTCTGGACTATGCAAATGTTGAAAGAAATGGTAAACTAGGGAGTGTTGATCAAGTGAGCTAATTACATAAAGACTTTATTTTAGGTGATTTTTGCGGACGCGGAAGTAATGATTATTGCTATTTTAAAGGCAATTCGCGTTCTTAAAAATATTAGCTGTGAAGCAATGACTAGACAAGTCATTGCTTCCGTTTTCAATTGAAGGTTAGAGAAGACTAAGGAATATAAGGAGGGAGCAACAAATGAAGTTAAGTGAATTATCAATAGGAAGCACTGCAACCATACTTCGTGTGGGAGGGGCAGGCGCACTGCGCCAGCATTTTTTGGACATGGGGCTGATACAGGGAACGGAGGTCACTGTCGTAAAATATGCACCGATGGGAGATCCGGTGGAATTGCGTATCCACGGTTATGAATTGACGATTCGATTAGCAGATGCAGAAAATATCGAGACCAGTGATCCTCATAAGCCAAAAACCTCGAAAAAGAAAGTGGCAAAGCCAGAGAAACATCATCCGGGATATGGTGAGGGAGGAAAATTTCATGATAGAAATCACGAAAATCCTCTTTCGGACAGTGAGACACTCACATTTGCCCTTGTAGGAAATCAAAACTGTGGAAAGACCACATTGTTCAATCAGTTGACCGGCGCCAAACAACATGTCGGAAATTTCCCGGGTGTGACGGTGGATCGAAAAGATGGCGTAATCAAAGGACATGACAATACACTGATTACAGACTTGCCGGGAATTTACTCTATGTCTCCATATAGCAGCGAGGAGATTGTGACAAGAGAGTTTGTTATCCATGAAAAGCCAAAGGGAATCATCAATATTGTAGATGCGACGAATATCGAGCGAAATCTTTATCTGACCATGCAGCTTTTAGAACTGGGAATCCCAATGGTTGTCGCCTTGAACATGATGGATGAGCTGCGGGAAAATGATGGATCTGTACTTGTCAATGAGATGGAGGAAGAGCTGGGAGTTCCGGTTATCCCGATTTCAGCGGCAAAAGGAGAAGGAATCGAAGAACTGATTCGGCACGCAATTCATGTGGCGAAATATCAGGAACAACCTTTGGAGACCGACTTTTGTAAGCGGGAGGAAGGTATCCACAGAGGAATCCATGCGGTCATGCATCTGATTGAAGATCATGCGGAAAAAGTGAGGATTCCGGTGCGCTTTGCGGCGAGTAAGGTGATGGAAGGTGACACGAAAATTTTGGAACAGCTGAAGCTGACAGCGAATGAGCAGCATCTTTTGGAAGAGATTGCAAAACAGACAGAGGAAGAGACCGGCATGGACCGTGCGGCCGCGGTTGCCCAGATGCGTTTTGATTATATCGAGGATATCTGCGGCGAGACTGTCATCAAACCCAAGGAAAGCAAGGAGAGGGTAAGAAGCAGAAAAGCAGATGAGTTCCTGACCGGGAAATATACAGGAATTCCGGCATTTATCGGAATCATGGGAGTTGTGTTCTGGCTCACGTTTAATGTGATCGGCGCGTTTTTACAGGGGCTTTTAGAATCTGGAATCACAGCTTTGACAGATCTGGCGGACAAGGCGATGCAGGCGGCAAATGTCAACAGTGTGGTACATTCTCTTGTGATCGACGGAATTTTTAGCGGTGTCGGTGGAGTCTTAAGCTTCCTGCCGATCATTGTGACACTCTTTTTCTTCTTATCAATTCTGGAGGATAGTGGATATATGGCACGTGTGGCATTTATCATGGATAAATTACTTCGAAAACTTGGTCTTTCCGGAAGAAGTATTGTGCCGATGCTGATTGGATTCGGGTGTACGGTCCCGGGTGTTATGGCGAGCCGTACATTGCCATCAGAGCGAGACCGTAAAATGACGATTCTGCTGACGCCGTTTATGAGCTGTACGGCAAAGCTTCCAATCTATGCATTTTTTACTGCAGCATTTTTCCCGGATCATGGAGCTTTGGTGATGATTGCACTGTACGTGTTTGGAATTGTGATGGGAATCGTTATGGCGCTGATTTTCAAAAAGACAGCGTTTAAAGGAGAGGCAGTGCCGTTCGTCATGGAACTTCCAAACTATCGTATGCCGGGAGCAAAGAATGTGGGACATTTGTTATGGGATAAGGCAAAAGACTTCTTGCAGAGAGCATTTACGGTTATATTCATTGCGACGATCGTCATATGGTTTTTGCAGAACTTTGATACAGGGCTGAACATGGTATCCGATTCACAACATAGTATTCTGGCTCTTGTCGCAGGAGCACTTGCTCCAATCTTTATTCCGGTTGGATTTGGAGACTGGAGAATTGTGACAGCGTTGATCTCAGGATTTCTCGCTAAAGAAAGCGTGGTCTCATCGCTTACGGTGTTGTTTGGAAGCACAGTGACTTTGCAGGGAAGCCTGACGACAGTCGGCGCAGCTGCACTCTTAGTATTCTGTCTGCTTTATACACCGTGCGTTGCTGCAATCGCATCTGTAAAACGTGAACTTGGCGGGAAATGGGCGGTGGCTATGGCCATCGGACAATGCGTAATCGCATGGATCATGGCGTTTGTGGTATATCACATTGGAATGCTGTTTTAGTGGTAAACGACAGGGAAGAAGTACAGTATAGAAAGAATTAACCGATAAGGACTTGTAAATCAAACAAAGCTCTTATATAATAAATCTATTCATTAAAAAGTAGGAGGATATTTTTGTGAAGAACGAAACGGTCATCGTCCTTGACTTTGGGGGACAATACAATCAATTAATTGCAAGACGTGTCAGAGAATGTAATGTATATTGCGAAATATATTCTTACAAGAAAAATCTGGAAGAAATTAAAGCGATGAATCCAAAAGGAATCATTTTGACAGGCGGACCTAACAGTGCGTATGAGGCAGATTCACCGACATACGACAAAGAATTGTTCGAGCTTGGAATACCGGTGCTTGGAATCTGTTACGGTTCCCAGTTGATGATGCACCTATTGGGTGGAACAGTAGAGAAGGCTCCGGTTCGCGAGTATGGAAAGATTGAAGTGACAGTGGATACAACATCCCAATTGTTTACAGATATTTCCGAGAAGACAATCTGTTGGATGAGCCATAACGACTATATTTCAAAAGCAGCACCGGAATTTGATATCATTGCGCACACGGCAGACTGTCCAGTGGCAGCAGTACAGAACGTAGAGAAAAAATTATATGCAACACAATTCCATCCGGAAGTACTTCACACACAGGAAGGAAAGAAGATGCTTTCTAACTTCGTATATAATGTATGTGGCTGCTCAGGTGACTGGAAGATGGATTCTTTCGTGGAAAACTCAATCAAAGCAATCCGCGAGAAAGTAGGAGACGGAAAAGTGCTCTGCGCACTGTCTGGTGGTGTGGATTCCTCTGTGGCAGCAGTTATGCTTTCAAAGGCAGTCGGCTCACAGCTTACCTGTGTGTTCGTAGATCACGGACTTCTCCGCAAAAACGAAGGAGATGAAGTAGAGGCGATTTTCGGACCGGAAGGAAACTACGAGTTGAACTTTATCCGCGTCAATGCACAGGAGCGTTTTTATGCAAAATTAAAAGGCGTGGAAGATCCGGAAGCAAAACGTAAAATCATCGGAGAAGAGTTCATTCGTGTATTTGAAGAAGAGGCGAAAAAAATCGGAGCAGTAGATTTCCTTGTACAGGGAACGATTTATCCGGATATCGTAGAGAGCGGACTTGGCGGTGAATCAGCAGTCATCAAATCTCACCACAACGTAGGTGGACTTCCTGACTACGTAGATTTCAAAGAGATCATCGAACCACTTCGCGATCTCTTCAAAGACGAAGTGCGTAAAGCCGGATTGGAACTTGGAATTCCGGAATACCTTGTATTCAGACAACCATTCCCAGGACCGGGACTCGGTGTTCGTATCATTGGAGAAGTCAATGCGGAGAAAGTGAAGATCGTACAAGATGCAGATGCAATCTACCGTGAGGAGCTGGAAAAAGCAGGCGTGGCAAAAGATATCGGACAATACTTTGCAGCGTTGACAAACATGCGCTCTGTAGGCTGCATGGGTGATGAGAGAACATACGATTACGCAGTTGCGCTTAGAGCGGTTACAACGGTGGACTTTATGACAGCGGAATCTGCAGAGATTCCTTGGGAAGTGCTTGGAAAAGTTATGAACCGAATTGTGAATGAAGTGGATCATATAAATCGAGTACTGTATGATATTACAAGCAAACCACCAGGAACGATAGAGTTTGAATAAGTTGGAGTGTCATAAAAATCCAGTGTTTATGCGGGGTTGCGGCACTTTCAAAAGTCTTTTGATAACAAATTGATAACAGTTGCATAAGAGCCATTATTCTTGTGATCCAGTGGTTTTAGGGTTAGATAATTTTTCCAATAAATTCTCCAATTACAGCACCAATAACCATAGAAATAAGTGTCCAAAGGATTTGGAGAAGACTGTTAAGGAACAGCAGGTAGAACGACAAGGAATTTTTCTTACAAACTATGTGATGATAAAGGAATGATAAGTTCAGTTTGACACACTGAACCACCATAAAAACTGAATATCCAGTCGCCCCGCAGTGGCACACAAAGCAGTAAATTCAAAAAAGATTTGCTGCTTTTTTGCGCTCATTTTTGGCAAATTTCCAAAAGTTCCGTATTAGATAGTAAAGTCAAAAAGACTGCTGTTTTTTTCAGACAGCGGGCAAAACGCAGTTTCCAAAACGTCTTATTGTCAGTAAAGACCAAGCCGCCGGAAAAGTTTTTGCCTGAAAGTCCGTCCATTCTGCTCTTTTGTGATTTGTAGGGAGTAAGGGGGGAATATCAGGCAGCCGCCTTTTATAAAAAAAGTTGGCTACGATTTTCTGAAAAAAGTGGCAATAGGAAGTAAACGGCAGTCCGGCAGTTTCTTAGAGCAAGATTCTACCGGCTAATTATTGTTGAAGTTTATAGACAAAAGGGTTAGAAATTAAGTGTATATCTTTCGTAAAATTAGAGATAATCTAGATTTTAAAAAGTAAAAAGTGATTGAAATAAAATTGAAAAATACGATCGATTTTTATTGACAATCAAAAAAAATATTGATACCATGTAAGCGTAAACAAAATGGAACGTTCCAAAAGGAGGAAAATTTATGTCTATTGTACTTGCGAGAATTGATCAACGACTAATCCATGGTATCACGGTAAATGATTGGAATACGCGTTTGAAACCTAAAAGATTCATGGTGATTGATGATCAAATTTGTGATGATGAAGTTGTTAAAGGTAGTATGCGTATGAGTAAACCATCTGGCACAGGGATGTCAATTATTTCAACTGAAACCGCTATCAACAACTTTAAAATGGGGAAATATGATAATCATGGTGTATTTGTCATTGTTAAAGAACCTGAAACTTTATTGAAGTTAGAAGAAGCAGGAATTGAATTTTCTGATGTCAACGTTGGATTTCTTTTTGCAGAAGGTGATAGAAAGCCAATTACAAATCGGATTTCTTTAAATGATAAAGAAATCGAAGACTTAAAAGAATTGTCAAAAAGAGGTAAAAATGTAACGTTCCAATATCGCCCAAGTGATGAGGAACTAAGTTTAGATGCAATACTTTCAAAATTAGATTAGGAGACTATTATGCTAGAAATTTTACAAAATGTTTTGATTATTTTATTAGCTGGTTATATGACTTGGGATAATGGTTCAGGTGTTCAAGTGATTGGGGCTTGGCCAGTATGTACGGGATTTGTTATGGGGTTGATTACCGGGGACTGGAATACTTCTCTAGTCATCGGTGGTACTTTACAATTAATGTCTTTAGGTGTTACCGCACTTGGTGGAGCTTCTATTCCTGAATATGGAGTAGCAACAATTGTTTCTATTTTCATTGCAACGAGAACCGGTGTAAGTACTGGAGAAGCTGTAGCTGTTGGATTACCTGTAGGTATGTTAACACTACAATTGGATGTATTTGTAAAATATGTAAATACTTTTTTTGCTCATTGGGAACAAAAATTATTGCATCAGAAAAAATTCTCTCAGATGCAAGTAGCTTATATCTTATCTGTATTTATTTGGAGTTTGAAATATGTAATTCCTGTTACTGCAGTAGTTATTTTTGGTGCACCTCTTGTAAATCTTGTGACAAAAGCGATTCCAACATGGTTTACAACAGGACTTGAAGTAGCCGGTAATATGTTGCCAGTACTTGGTGTAGGATTACTTTTACATTATATGCCTGTAAAAAAACATTTATCATTTTTGATTGTTGGTTTTGTGTTATCTGCATATCTTAATCTTCCAATTTTAGGAGTTGCATTATTAGGTGCAGCAGCAGGATATATTATTTACAGAAATGAAACAGAAAAGACAAAGAATGCATCCTATTGTTTAGAAAATGGTATGGAAGGAGATGATTTTGATGAATAATCAAACAGTAAATAAATTAACAGACAAGGAACGTAAAGCAGCATTTAGACGTTGGACTTTTATGGCTGGTTTAGGTTGGAACTATGAAACTCAACAAGCTCCTTCTGTTGCATTTGCAATGTCAAAAGCTTTGAGAACAATCTATCCAAACGATGAAGATTATATTGAAGCAATGGATAATCATTTTAAATATTTTAATATTACACCTCAGATGGGAAATTTAGTCTTGGGAGCTACACTTGCGATGGAAGAACAGGATGGTCTTAAGGCAAAGGATGCTGTTCAAAACTTAAAGATTTCATTGATGGGTCCGCTATCGGGTGTTGGTGATTCATTATTTTGGGTATTATGGCCAACGATTATTGGTGGTATTTCAGGATATATGGCTTTACAAGGCAATCCAATTGGAGCCATTATATGGATCATAGTTTCAATAGCTTTGTATTTTGTTAAGATGGCGTTATCAAATCTAGGCTATTCATCTGGAACTAAATTAATAACAACTCTTGGAGACAAAATTAATCTTTTAACAGATGCTGCATCTGTTATGGGTTTGATGGTAGTAGGAACTTTAATTGCGACAGTCATTAAAATTTATGTTCCATTTACTTTTAAAGCTGGTGAAGTAAGCTTATCTTTACAAACAGATGTAATTGATAAAATCATGCCCGCATTACTTCCTGTTTTACTAACAGCTCTTGTTTATTGGTTATTGGGTAAAAAATGGTGGACACCTGTTAAAATAATTCTTTTACTTGTGGTAGTTTCGCTAGTTGGTGCTTATTTTGGGGTTTTAGGAATTTAAACTGCTTAATTGAAAAAAATATAATCAAATTTTCTTTTTGTAGAAATGAGGTAAAACATGAAAAGACGATTTTTAATTGCAACACATAGTACTTTAGCAGAAGGCTTTGCGAAGACACTAAAATTTTTTGCTGGGGATGATATTGATGTGACTTATATTAATGCTTATGTTGATGGAAAACCAATTGACGAAAAAATTGATACTTATTTTTCAACTTTAAAAGATGAGGATGAATTGGTAATTTTAACAGATTTACTTGCGGGATCCGTTAATCAAAAACTATATAAATATATTTCTAGAGAGCATACGCATATTTTAACTGGGACTAATCTAGCTTTAGCATTATCATTGGTTTTTGAATCAGCAGATAGCTATCTTACAAACGAATCTATTAATGATTTAGTTAAAGATTCAAGAGAGAATATCGTTTATATGAATGAATTTCAAGCAGAGGTAGATGATGATGATGAATAAAAATGAATGGTGGAAAGATGCGGTAGTTTATCAAATATATCCCCAATCATTTAAAGATTCTAATAATGATGGGATCGGAGATATTAATGGGATTCGTGAAAAGATTCCATACCTTAAAGATCTAGGTGTTAATGTACTTTGGCTAAATCCAATTTATGAATCACCAATGGTAGATAATGGCTATGATATTTCTGATTATTATAAAATAGCTGATTGCTATGGAACAATGGAAGATTTTGATAACTTATTGAAAGAAGCTCATAATGCAGGAATTAAAATTATTATGGATTTAGCTGTATGTGCTTCATCAATTGAGCATAAATGGTTTAAGGAATCAAAGAAATCTCGGGACAATAAATATAGTGATTACTATATTTGGAAAGATCCTAAAGAAGATGGCTCAGCTCCTAACAATTGGGGATCCATTTTTGGTAGTGGCTCTGCATGGGAATATGTTGAAGAAAGAGGACAGTATTATCTACATTTATTTGCAGTAGAACAACCGGATTTAAATTGGGAGAATCCTGATTTGCGGAAAGAAGTTTATGATAATATGGAATTTTGGTTGAAGAAAGGAATTGATGGCTTTCGATTGGATTCAATTAGCTTGATTTCGAAGAAGCAAGATTTTCCGGATGATCCAGCAGCTATTGAAAATGGATATGGCAGTCCATATTTTGGAGCTTCAAATGGACCAAGAGTACACGAATTTTTACAAGAAATGTATGAAAAAGTATTAAGTAAATATGATGTAATGACTGTAGGGGAAGCTACGCGAACTTGTGTTGATAACGCTTTACTTTATTGTCAACCAGAACGTAAGGAATTAAATATGGTTTTCCAATTTGATCACATGCATGTAGATTATGGGAAATTTGGTAGATATTCAGATTTAAAATTTAAATTGAGCGATTTAAAAGAAGCAATGTTCCTTTGGCAAAAATCATTGAATGGAGTTGGATGGAATTCATTATATTGGGATAATCATGATCAACCAAGATTTGTATCGCGTTTTGGTAATGATGATTCAAAATATAGAAAACTATCTGCGACAATGCTTGCGACAGTTTTATATTTTCAGCAAGGTACTCCGTTTATCTATCAAGGTGATGAAATTGGAATGACAAATGTTGCGTTTGATAGTATAGACTCTTATAAGGATATTGAAGCACATAATATGTATCTTAAATTCTCAAATATGGGATTATCAAATGATGAAATTATGAACTATATCCATAATAAATCTAGGGATAATGCTAGAACACCAATGCAATGGAACTCTAATTCATTTGCTGGCTTTAGTTGTGTTGATCCTTGGATTGGGCTAAATCCTAATTATTCTAAAATTAATGTGGAAAATGATATTAATAGTGATTTTTCTATACATGATTATTACAAAAAGTTAATCAAATATAGAAAAGGGAATGAAATTGTAAGGGATGGCGACTTTAAAGAAATTGGTTTAGAAGACTCTGATATATTTAGCTATACTAGAACTTATAAAGGTAAAACGCTTCTGGTATTGGGCTCATTTTCTGATAAGAAAGTATGTTATAATATGCCTAATAACTTACAAAAATTCAAAAGAGAATTAGTTATTTCAAATTACAATGGTAATATTGAACAAAATAAAGATGCTAGTACATTGTATCTAAGACCTTATGAAGCATTGGTTTTTTACATGTATGAAGATTAATTGAATAGAGGTAATACAGTATGAATATAAATGATGTGGCAGAAGCGGCAGGCGTGTCTAGAGGATCTGTTTCAAATTACTTAAACAATAAAAAAGTATCGGATAAAATTAAATTGAAAATTGAAACAGCAATAAAGGAATTAAATTATATACCAAATTCTTCCGCTAGAGATCTTCGCTCTAAGGAGTCAAAGTTTGTTATATTTATTATTCCTACTGTCTGGTCTCCGTTCTTTTCAGAACTTACTTATTATATACAAAATGAACTTAATAGTTCTGGCTATAAAATGATTTTGTGTATATCTGATTCTGATTTTAATAAGGAAAAAGAATATATAGAATTAGCAACAAGCCAAAAAGCTGCGGGTATTATATCTATATCATATTCTCAAATGAATGACTTTGTAAGACCTGGTATGCCTCTAGTTTCAATTGAAAAAGAACCAACGGGTAGATTTTCTATGGTTTCGTCTGATAATTATGAAGGTGGAAAGCTTGCTGCACAAAAGCTTATAGAGAAAGGTGCTGAAACTTTAATATATATAGGTGAAAAGGTGATTTATTCAGATGCGATGTTAGCAAGAAAAAGTGGATTTGTTGATTATTGCAATCTTAATCATGTTCCTTATGAAATTGTAGAAGTTTCAAGTATCAAAAATTATGAAAATGTTAAAAAAGATATTCTGTCCTTTTTAGAAGAAAACTATAATAAAATACTGAAAAGTAAAATAGGGTGTTTTACAAGTACAGATGATTATGGTTACCTGTTATTAAATGTATTAAATTTATTGAAAATCAGTGTTCCAGAAAATATACAAATAATTGGATTTGACGGAGGAAAAAGGATTATAAATGAGATGCCGATAATGTCATCTATTAGACAACCAGTAGATTTGATTGCAAAAGAGTCTGTGCAATTATTGACAAAATTGATAAACAAAGAAACTAATGAGATATCCAGAGTCTATTTACCAATCTCATTCTATGAAGGTGATACTACGTGTTAAGTCCTTGTGATTCGAAATATATTTAATTGATGACAATGAAATAAGAAAACTGTAACGAGATATTTGAATTGTTACAGTTTTTTTTGTTAATTTATATTGGAGCTTTGAACAAAGATGTTACAAAATGAATGCACAGCAGGAGGTGCATATCTATTTTTTACTGTAGCCATATAAATAATACGTTTCTTTTGTGGATTTTTGATTTTTAATGAATATTCTTGTGCGGGCGTACCGCTGTTCCGGAGGAACGGAAACCGCTAATCCAGCGGTAGGAAACCGTTGTTCCGAAGCAGCGATACCGCACTTAGTTACTTCTTATCTCTGCGAGGTTACTCGCTTAAAGCTGGATCTAATCCATATACTTCCCGCATGGACTTGTAATTACCCGGGTCTGTCGGGATAATGTTGATTTTATATGCATCATGCTTGATGCGATCTATGATCGCTTCTGAGAGAGGGCTGTCATCTCCACCAAGCTGATCATACCAGCTATTCAAGAAGAAAGAACACAATAGATACTACTATTGGGAAGAAGAGAAACTTGAATTGATGCCGCTCCCCTCCATGCATTACGAGTACATGGAGAGAAAAACGGCAAAGGTGTCAAGTGACTTCCACGTACGCTTTGACAATGCTTATTATAGCGTAGATAAAGCGTTTTTGCATAAGAAAGTATCTATTAAGTCATCTTCAACTGTTGTTCGTATTTATTCTCTTGCCGGAGAGTTTCTTTGTGAATGGCCCAGAGCTACCCGCAAAGGACAGTGGTCAACCAATCCTGAACACTTGCCAGATAACTATAAAGGATTCACTCAGTGGAATGGGCCTTACTTTATACAGAAAGCGCAGCTCATTGGCAGGAATACAGAAACTGTTATCCGGGCGATCCTTAAATCCATACCATACGAAGTACAGACCTATCGTATGTGCTTAGGTATTCTGAACTTTACAAAGAAGTATAGCAATAAGGCTCTGGAGGAATGCTGTAAGCAAGCGATTGCTCTGAATAAGCAGAAATATACCTTCATTAAAAATACGATATCTGTTGTAGCAGATGATCTCGGAGAAGCAGGATACCGTCATTCCACACCGGCAAAGAAAGAACCGGTACGAGGAGGGTATGTAATGCCACCGGAAGCTTCCAGTATCGACACTCTTTTATCACGTAGCAAGGCTCTTGCTGATCAGATGCGAGAGGAGGTCGATGAATGATGCTTACAGGAACTGCACTGATAAATGAACTCGTTGATGAACTGAACGAACTTAAGCTTTCCACTATGGCAGCTACATTGGATGATCTGTATCACAAACCCGGATTTCTGGAAATGGATCGACTTACGCTTATTGCAGAACTGATTGGACCACAGTTTCAGGAAAAGGTCAGCACGACATTAAAGAATCGCTTAACAGCTGCACATCTGAAAGGCTCACCTGAAGAATTGTCAGACTGTGTGGACTCTGACAAGCGAGAGTATCTGCCTGCTGGTATAACAGAGGTGCTTTCCTCTTTTGACTTTATTGAAAGGGGGTACAATGTCTGTATTCTCGGAGAATCAGATTCCGGAAAATCTTACCTTGCAAAAGCTATCGGCATAAAGGCCTGCAACCGATATAACGTCGGTTACTTTCACAGCGAGGAACTTCTGGAAAGCATGGTAGCTCTTAAAGAGCAGGATTACGATAAATATGCCCGTAAGATGAAGAAGTATCTCAAATGGGAACTGATCATTCTGGATGATTTCCTGCTCCACACAATCACTGACGAAAGAGAGATTAAAATCCTCTTTGAGCTTCTCGAGAAGCGGAACGAGCAGAGAAAAAGCACCATCGTATGCTCACAGCGTGATCCGGATAACTGGAAAGCGATGATCCTCAACGATGAGGTATCTGCCAATTCCATCATGAAGAGAGCTACAAAACACTACACGATTAAGATTAACACACGATAAGTGGTAATCTTCTAACTAAAAAAGGGGCGGCCGTTGGCTTCGGAAAACGGCCGTTCTAAAACAGAATAGCGACCGCTGGATGCCGTAAACTGCACCAAGTTTGCGTTTGATTAAAATACAACTACTAAAAGCATCTTGAACGCTTCCTGCCCATATACCGCATGGGGATGGCCTGCTGGCATGACAATAGATTCTCCTTCGTGCAGCAGATATTCAACGCCATCAATCGTGATTTTTCCGATACCATCCAAGCAGGTGACGAAGGCGTCCCCACCCGATTCATGGGTGCTGATCTCTTCGCCCTTTGCGAATGAGAACAGGGTAATACTTACTGCCTGGTTTTGTGTCAAAGTTTTGCTGACAACCTGCCCCTCCTGATAAGAAATTTGTTCTCTCAGCGTCAGTACTTCTGATTGAGCAATGTTTTTCATTTTTTTACTCATAGTATCTCTCCTTTTATTCCAAAATTTTACCACCCAACGAAATCGTAACAATCTGCCAAGGAATGAATTTTCCGCTTGCCTGCAACGCTTTTTTGGCAGCTAATTCCAGTCCGCCGCAGCAGGGAACTTCCATGCGTACAACCGTCACACTTTGAATGTTGTTGTTTTGAATGATCTGCGTCAGCTTTTCGCTGTAGTCTATGCTGTCAAGCTTTGGACAGCCGATAATCGTAATTTTCCCACGCATGAAATCCTCGTGCATTCTGGCATAGGCGTATGCACTGCAATCCGCTGCAATTAACAATTTTGCGCCGTCAAAATATGGTGCATTAGTCGGTACCAGTTTGATTTGGCATGGCCATTGTCCCAACTGTGATTCTGTCTGTACCCGGGCAGAAGGAGTTGTTTCTTGTGAATGTTGAATACGCTGCATTCGACTGCCGGGGCAGCCTGTATGGGGAACAGCGGCATGATTGCTTTTCGCTTTTTTCCTCATATTTTCTTGCACAGCTTTTTCATCATAGGTGGCAGCTTCTCTCTCCACAAAGGAAATTGCACCTGTCGGGCAGGTTGGCAGACAATCTCCCAAACCATCACAATAATCATCTCGCAGAAGTGTTGCTTTGCCGTTTACCATGCCGATTGCACCCTCGTGACAAGCTTCGGCACACGCACCACATCCGTTACATTTTTCTTCATCTATTTGGATAATTCTTCGAATCATTTTATACCATCCTTTCTCTTGTCTTTCTGGGCATAGTATATTATGATTAAAAATAAAAATCTGTTGTTATAACAACGAAAGGGTAAAAAATATGAAATTATCCGATATGCAGCTATTCCGTGGGTTAGAAGAAGATGACATCTCCTCGCTTTTAAGCTGTTTGAATAGTGTAAAACGCAATTATAAAAAAGGAGAAGTAATTCTTTCAGAAGGGAGTATTATAGAGAATATCGGCATTGTACTGTCAGGCATGGCAATGATATCTTGTAACGATATTTGGGGGAATACCAGCATTTTAGGAAGTGTTGCACCTGGTTCTGTATTTGCTGAGGTATATGCCTGTATTCCGGGACAGCCCATGCTGGTTACAGTGTCTGCCGTGGAAGATACCTCTGTGTTGTTTATGAATGTGGGACGTCCTGAATGGGAAACATGCTAACACAACAATCCCCAAATTAACTGGGGCATTGAAGCGGCACACCGTGTTGACAGAAAATGAAGAATATTACAATGCATTGACGCCGGACGAAAAAGATGAGCTTGGAATGTATCTGCAGGCGGCTGAGAATTTCTGGCAGATTACGGTAGATCATCATACCTATGTAACTGGAGGCAATAGCCAGTCGGAACATTTCCACGAGGCGGATAAAATCGGTTATGATGCGACCAAGAGTGAATACGATGCAAGCACTACTTGTGAGACGTGTAATACATATAATATGTTGAAGCTGTCAAAAGCCTTGTATAAAGTGACAGGAGACAAAAAGTATATGGATTATTTTGAGACAACATATATCAATGCAATCCTTCCGGCACAGAATCCAGAGACCGGCACGACCATGTATTTTCAGCCGATGGCTCCAGGATATAACAAAGTATTTAACCGACCGTTTGATGAATTTTGGTGTTGTACGGGAACTGGTATGGAAAATTTTTCAAAATTAGGAGACAATATTTACCAGGTGAATGCAGACGGAGCGTCTGTCCATATGTTCTTTTCTTCTGAGCTGAAGGATGAAGAGCATCATCTGAAATTAAAACAGACCGCTAATATTCCGAATGAAGATATAGTAACCTTCGAAGTGGAATCGGCGGATACTGGGACAGTCCTCAGGTTTCGGAAACCAGACTGGCTGGCAGGTAAAGCAGAGATTAAGGTGAATGGTTCAGCAATCGGACTGGAAGAGGAAAATGGATATTATCTGGTAAGGGATGTAAAAGCAGGGGATAAGATTACGTATCGAATGCCGATGACGATTCAGGCTTATACCATGCCGGACAAAGAAAATCTGGTTGCATTCAAGTATGGCCCGGTAGTCTTAAGTGCGGCATTGGGTACGAATAATATAGAATCTTCGAATCCAAACGGAATCCTGGTAAGAGTGGGAACCTTTGATGCCAATTGCCAGACGGTCATCACAATCGAAAACAGCAGCATTGAAGAATGGCTTGCGGACGTAGCCGACCATGTGGTGAGGATTGAAGACGGTGAGAACGGGCAGATCCAGTTTCGGCTAAAGAATGTTGATTCAGAGTCGGAAGCTTTGATCTACTCACCGCATTACATGCGCTATCAGGAACGCTACGGTATCTATATGTATATGGAAGAACCAGATTCTGAGGCTTCCCAGGACAGAATTCTTGCGAATAAGGAAGCAATCAGAGAAGAAGAGATGAGCACGGACTATCTAAATAATTTTGACGATAATAATTCAGAAGCTGCAAAAGGACAGGCAGGAGAGAATACAGCCGTTGGCGTGTGGGAAGGAAAGGGCTACCGCGACGCACAGAAAGACGGATGGTTTAGTTATGAACTCAGGATAGATCCGGATGCAGAGCATAACTATCTGAATTGTACATTTTATTCTGGGGACAGAGGCAGAAAATTCGATATCCTGATTAATGGAGAAAAAGCAGAAACCTATGATTTTTCTGACGCGCCATCTGAGAATACATTCTTTGTACATCGGATTGAGTTATCAAAAGAGCAGATTGCACAGGCAAAGGAAGGCAAAATTACGGTGAGATTCCAGTCACAGCCGGAATATAACAGCTACGTAGGTGGCTTGTTTGGAATCAGTACGTCTACCTCGGCGGCTTATGATACGGATGCAAGTTTAAAGGCGCTGATATTTGATCAGGGGACCTTGACAGAAGAATTTGACCCTGATAGAACTGAGTATGTGTTAGAAGTGTCCAAAGATATGGAGTCGGTGAAAATGCTTGCAACGCCAAAGATGGAAAGCGGATTGGTCTATGTGGATAATATCCTGATTGATGACAAACATCAAAGGACAATTGCCTTGACAGGAGATGAGACGATCGTAACATTGAATGTAAAAGCACAGGATCATGTGACCAGCAAAAAATATGAGATAACCATTCGAAAGACGGATGCACCGGTGCTCGATAAGACGGCTTTGCTCAATAAGATTGAAGAAGCGAAACAGATCAGGGCAGATGGATATACAGAAGAAAGTTACGCCGTATTGCAGGAAGCAATTAAGCAGGCAGAGAAGGCAGTCGGAGAAGTGCAGACGAAAGAAGAGGTTGATGCAGCTGTAAAAGCGCTGCAGGAAGCTATTGACGGATTGGAGAAAGAAGACTCTGATGCAGGAAAGCCGGACACGGGAGAGTCTGGAACAGGGAACTCGGGTATAGGAACTTCGGATCAAGGAAGTGAAGGTGAAAAAACCTCTTCCAATGTCAGCGTGAAAACAGGAGATACCACATCAGTTCTTATCGTGGTTATCAGCATGGCGTTAGCAGCCGGAGCAATGCTTGGAGTGGTAAGAAGAAAGACACAAAAAAGAAAATAGAGATATCCAATAAGAGAAAAGGTGCTCTAAGAAGAGTACCTTTTTTCTGTGTGTGCAGAGCATGGCACTAATCTTGCTGGTGGAAGTCTATCCATGAGTATTTACCGCTACGTACAGAAACTTGAACAGGCGATTAGGCGGGTAAGATTGCACAACAAACTAAAGCCCGAATGGTAAGCGTAAACAGAAATTGAAAAAATAGTTTAATCTAAAGCAACATTGGAAAGAAATATTTACACTTATGATGAGGAAGAAAAGTGGTAGTTGCCAGAGCCGGGGACATTGATGAGTGCAAAGGTATATAGAGATAAAAAGATATTCTTAGAATAGTGTTTTATATATAGTTGAGACTGAGCATTCAAATTCTTTTAAACCCATAATTTAATAGTTGTTTAGAAGTGTTGCACAAAGAAAATTTGGCAAATATAATTGACAATAAAACTTGGCATTGATGTAATAATACCAACAAAACTTGTCAATGTGATATGGAGGTACGATTATGAATCGGGATGAGATTTTGAAAATGGCACAGAAAGAAAATCCAAAGAATGATGAGCGGGAATTATTTATCCAAACGAAAGGATATAGCTATGGAATGATTGCATCATCTGTGATGTTTGTGTTTCTGGCGTTGGTTAAAACTTTTAGAGGGGAAGCAATCTATGATATTCTTGCGATGTATGAAGTATCAATGATCGCATTATATATATACAAATATAAAATGGAGAAGAAAAAGATGGATTTGTTTTGTGCTATATGTTGGGGAATTGCAACTGTTATAAATTTGTATCTCTTTATTTGGAGGCGATAGTATGGACGACAAACTGATACTAAAAAACCGTTTAAAGGATGCCAGAGCTGAGATGAAATTATCTCAAACAGAACTTGCGAAGTTAGTTGGGGTGTCACGAAATACAATAAGTTCCATTGAAACAGGGCAATTTAATCCTACAGCCAAATTAGCGTTACTGTTATGTGTTGCTTTAGAAAAAAAGTTTGAGGAACTATTTTATTTTTAAGTTTATCTATGCAGTAATTTATAGAATCTAAAGAACAGTTTGTTTGATGAAGGGATTTCGTTAAAACAGACTGTAAGTTTTTATCTGAACTCGCTGAACGGGTACAATTACAAAAAATCTCGCCTATGATGCTTCTGGTAGAGCGTGATAGTGCTTTCAGAGAAAAACCTACGTTAAACATCGTTAAGTCTTTGTAAACTGTATTGAAATGCAACAAAAAATTGATAATAATAAGCTCGTAATGAGTAGGAGAAAGAGCTGAAAAGGAGAAAAGACAGTGAGAAAAAGATTAAAAACAAAAATGCAGTTATCGTTGGCAGCAGTAACGATGGTTTCTATGATTGGAAGTACGCAGGTACAGGCATTTGGAGAATATGGACAGGGAGATGGAACAGACAAGTTAAACAGTGGACTTACAGCGACACAAGAGTATCAGAAGTGGTACGACACAAAATGGAATCATCAGGAAAGCGGAGAGATGGATTCCGGGAAAATAGTGTTAACACCGGGAAAAGATGAAAAAGATCTGAATTTTGCATGGTATTCTGAAGAAAAGGGAACTCCGCAGGTTCGTATTTCAACGAATCAAGATATGAGTCAGGCGAAAACTGTTACGGGAACAGTGCAGGCGATTGAGAAGACGAATTCATTCAAAACATATACAGCAAGCAATAAAGTATCGTTGGAGGATTATTTACAGGAAAACACAACTTACTATTATCAGTATTCCATAGATGGACAAAACTGGAGTGATGTAAGCGAATATCGTACGCATTCATTTACAGAATACCAGGCGGTACTGGTGGGAGATCCTCAGATTGGGGCATCTGGAAGTAATGGTCAGGGGACAGAAGATGACACAGATATCGCAGTGAATACTTATGCGTGGGACAAAACTTTGAATCAGGCATTAGGAGAAAATGGAATTGCTCAAAATGCAAGTTTTATTTTATCAGCAGGAGATCAGATTGATTATTCGGACGATAATTATACTATTCGAGAACAGGAATATGCGGGATATTTATATCCGGAAGTTTTGAGAAATGTACCGGTTGCGACCACAATTGGAAATCATGAATCAAAGGGTGATGATTATAGCTATCATTATAATAATCCAAACGCATCAGAGCTTGGAAGCACAGAGTCGGGAGGAGATTATTACTATAGCTACGGCGATGCGCTCTATATTGTGTTAAACAGCAATAATCGTAATGTAGAAGAACACCGCAAGCTTATGCAGCAGGCAGAGGAAAGCCACAAGGATGCCAAGTGGAAGATTGTGATGTTCCATCATGATATTTATGGCGCAGGTTCTCCACACTCTGATGTAGATGGAGCAAATTTAAGGATTTTATTTGCACCGCTGATGGATGAGTTTGATGTAGATGTCTGTCTGACAGGACACGATCATTCTTATGCACGTACCTATCAAATTTTAGATGGCAAAGTAATTGATACAGAAGGTGTGGGAGAAGGAGCAAGCAATGCAGTGAATCCGGAGGGAACATTATACATCGCTGCAGGTTCTGCAACGGGAAGTAAATTCTATACGCTGAATACAACAAAACAGTACTATCTTGCAGAACGTTCCAACACACCAATTCCAACATTTTCAACAATCGATGTTTCGGCAGACGAATTGACGATCAAAACGTATGATTATGACGGAAACAAGTATGCAAACGATGTAACGATCCAGAAAAATGATGGAGCAACATCTATCATAGAAGAAAAAAATGAAGTAGAAAGTATAGATGCGGATACGATAACAAGTGGTTCCAAGACGAGACTTGAAGATGCAGTAAATGCGGTAAATTCTGTGTTGGACAGCAGAGATGACAGTAAAGCAATCGGGGAATTGACTCAAAAATTCAATACTGCAGAAGATCCGGTAAACTATTATGCATATGCACAGAATGGATATGGAGATACATCAAACAGTAAGGTGCTGAAAAAAGGATATTCTACGTTGTTAGACAAGACTCTATATGAAAATGATACAAATTCTTCTGTGTCAGCAGATACATTTTCTGAGGCATACATAGGTCTTCTTTACGCAAGGAATGAGGTTGTGACAAAAGCAGAGTTTACCGAACTTACAAATCAATTTGCAGAAGCGCAAAAAGAAGCGGCAGGCGTTGTCGTGGGAAATAAAGAGGGCGAGTATGCGCAGGAAACAGTTGTGGCGTTCAAGAAGACGTTAGAAGAACTGAGCGTTCAGGCAGATGAGACGAAAATTACAAAAACGGAATTGACACAGTTAAGCACAAAGTTAGCAGACGCAAGAGAAAGTTTTCGTCAAAGTGCAAATCAGAAAGATCAGACAACAGATTCAGAACATTTGCAGAAACCAGAAAATAATACTTCAAATTCAAATAGCTCCGGAAACCAAGCGGCAGGAAACGGCAACACCAAAAAGCCAAGCAGCACAGTGAAAACCGGAGATGATCAGGCAGTTGGTTATTTGGGAGTTGTAAGTATTGCATCACTGGCAGTTGCATGGCTTCTTAAAAGGAAAAAATAGAGGATATTGTGAAAGATGGTATAGATATGTTTAAAAATTTAAGTAGAAGAGAAAAGTGCCAGCACTTTTTGGTGTGGGGAGCCATTGCTCTGTTTTTGGTATTTTTAATTTTCTTTAATCAGAGTATTGAAAAAAATCAATTGATTGAAGAAAACGGGAATCAATTTGAAAAGGCAGAAGTAGTAGAAATACTTTCGGAGAATCGGAATGAAGATGGGAGTCAGCAGGGAACACAGACGGTTAAAGTGAAGTTAAAGAGTGGAGAATTTAAGGGGAAAGTCGTGGAGGCGACAAATGTTGACAGCTATCTTTATGGGGCAGATTGTAAAGTTGGTACTTCTGTTATCGTACAGGTAAGTGAATATGACGGACAGATCAGTGCAAGCATATATAATTATAACCGTACAATGATTTTATTTGCCATGGTTGGAATATTTTTACTTTCGCTGGTTTTGATTGGAAGAAGAAAAGGTGTCACATCTGCGCTGGGATTGATTTTTACTTTTATCTGTATTTTGTATCTATACCTTCCGATGTTGTATTTGGGAGCTTCCCCATTTTTGAGCGCAGTTTTGGTAACCATTTTGACAACGTTGGTCACGATGTATTTTATAGGCGGTTTTTCAAAGAAAACGTTGTGTTCGATCATCGGCACAGTGGGTGGTGTTGTGATTGCCGGGTGCTTTGCAAATTTATTTGGAAAAATAGGACATATCACGGGATACAATGTAAGTGATATCGAGACGTTATTATACATAGGGCAGAACAGTAAACTTCAGATAGGGGGACTTTTGTTTTCCGGAATTTTAATTGCTTCTTTAGGAGCGGTTATGGATGTAGCGATGTCTATAGCTACTACGATTGAGGAACTTCAGTTTCATAATCCAGGTCTTACAAGACGTCAGTTGTTTAAAAGTGGAATCAAAATCGGTGGCGATATGATGGGAACGATGTCAAATACATTGATTTTAGCATTTACAGGAGGTTCTTTGAGTACACTGATGATTTTCTATGCGTATGATATGCCGTTTTTGCAGATGATCAATTCGTATGAGATGGGAATAGAAATCATGCAGGGAATATCAGGTTCTCTAGGAGTGATTTTGACAGTGCCTTTGGTATCGGCAGTGGCAGCAGTTTATATGGGAAAATCTTAAAAAAGAAAAATACCCAATTTCCTTTTTTTGCATACAGTAATATAAAACGATAAGGTATGTAGAAAAATGAAAGAATATGTATCAACATCACTGGAAACACATTTATTTTTTGGAAGGATCATGAGAGAGCACGCGCTGTTTCTCCTGGCTGCGTTTCCGGCAGGGGAAATGGGATATAGGAACAAAGCAGACTGGTTCCGTGAGCAATTTGAAAATGCACTGGAGCAGACTGTTCGGCTTGCAGATGGAATGGTAAGTGAAGAGGTCTTGTGTTCCGGAGAGGTATTTACCGAATTTACGGAAATGGCAGAACGGCAGACGAGGAATCTGACAAAGATTCCGATTAATATTCGGATTACGCAGGCGGAAAAGAAACTGCACGCAGGGTGCAGAACATGTCCAGACAGCAGAATGATACAGCGTGTCCGTCAGTTGAATCAGAATGTGCTGCGATTGATAAATGGATTGATTACATTTAAGGAGAACATTTTGAGGGAGGTTCTTGCGTGCAATTTGTACACTACGAATTATCCGCTGTTGATCGAACACATTTTGCGGGAGGCAAAACTATACCGGCAGATTGTGACGGCATTGGAGGAAAAAGGCTGCATGCCGTTTCAGGATATGAAAGAGGCAGAGCTGTTCTGGAATCAGATTATGATGGAACACGCACTTTTTATCAGGGGATTGCTGGATCCGACGGAATGTGAACTGATGGAGACAGCAGATCATTTTGCCGGAGATTATTGCCGTCTGTTGGAGGAGGCAAGAAAACAGGATTGCCGCACGATGGACGAAGTGACGAGAAAAACATTGGAGACAACAGAGCAGTATTGTGATTTTAAGGCGGCTGGGGCGGAAGGCATTACAGGCTGTGGTATCCGTTCCGTGATTCTTCCGCTGCTGGCGGACCATGTGCTGCGGGAAGCAAATCATTATCTTCGCATTTTGAAAAATGAGGGGAAAGGCAGGGGATAAACAATGGAATTATGTGAATATCCCTGCCAATGCAGGAGACGTTGTTTTACAATAGAGGCGATACAGATTCCGATTGTATATAATCAATACGGAGATTATGATCCAAACGGACTTTTATATGTGCTGGAAGAAGATTCACAGAGAATACAAGAAGAGGCAATCCGCAGATTTCAGCAGATGCCGCCTCAGCCTTACGAGGAAGTGCAGCCGCTGGTTCTCCGTGTAAATCTCGGGGATACGGTAAAAGTACGGTTCCGTAACCGGTTGAATCGCAGGCTGTCTATTCATGTACAGGGGCTTTCGTATGATGTGATGACATCGGACGGCAGCAGTGTTGGGTTTAATCCGGACAGTACAACAAACAACGAAATTGTCTATACGTGGTATGCAGATACGGAAGGTGTTTTTCTGTTTCATGACATGGCAGATGCCAGAAGCAGTGAGGATGCGACAAATATTCACGGACTCTTCGGAGCAGTGATTGTAGAACCACCTGAAGCAAGATGGTTTCATCCGGAAACGGGAGAAGAAATCCGAAGTGGATTGATGGCGGATATTTACCAGCCCGGGAAACCGGCTTTTCGGGAATATTCGGTGTTTTTCCATGATGAGTTGGAAATTTTAGATAAAGATGGAAAACCTCCGATGGACCATCGAACGGGATTACCATCCTCTACGACAGCGATCAGTTACCGCTCGGAGCCTATGCGAAATCGAATGCCGTTGACCCATGATCCGGCAGACTCAGGAGAGGATATTTCTATGAGTTCCTGGGTATATGGAGATCCGGCGCCTCCGATCCTCCGGGCATATGTGGGAGATCCTGCCAAAATCCGTCTGATTCACGGAGGAATTAAGGAAACACATGTATTCCATCTTCACAATCATCAGTGGAGATTGGAAGGGGAAAATCCGGTCTCTACGATTATCGATTCTATATCAATCAGTCCGCAGGAATGCTATACTTTGGACATTTTGTATGGGGCAGGAAGTCGGAACCGGGTGATTGGAGACGTGATTTTTCATTGCCATTTGTACCCACATTTTCATGAAGGAATGTGGACTTTGTGGAGAATTCATGACCGCTTGGAAGATGGATGTGGAAAACTTCCGGACGGAACCCCGGTGCCTCCTCTTTTGCCGTTAAAGGATCGGGAAGAACCGCCGAAAAAAGATGACCTTCATCCGGGATATCCGAATTTTATCTGTGGAGAGGCAGGGGAGCCACCGCGTCAGCCGCCTTGCGGGGTGTTGGATGCAGAGGGAAATGTTGTGGTATCTCCCACACCGCTGGAGGAGGCGAATTTTGTTGAAAATGCAGCTCCCGGGGCACTGTATACCGATACCTGTCCGTGTCATACGACCGAGGAATGTGAGAATGTGAAAGTATTTGAAATCGCACTTGTACAGGCGAAAATTACGTACAATCAATACGGCTGGCACGACCCGGAAGGACGGTTTTTTGTTCTAAAAGAAGAATTGGAACATTACGGTGGGCTGGAATCTTATATCCGCATGGTGGAAGAACAAAAAATTCGGGTGGAGCCGTTGGTGATTCGTGCCAATGCGGGGGATTGTATCGAACTGCGTACGACTAATTTACTGCCGGAATTTTTAGAGGCAAATGCATTTCAGCTCAAAACCGGAACCGACATAGTGGGACATCATGTGCATTTGGTGAAATTTGATACGATTACTTCTGATGGTGCGGCAAATGGTTGGAACAATATTGCGGGAGCAAGAAAATACGAAACATTGGTAGAGCGATTTTTTGCAGACGAAGAATTAAGAACCGTATTTTTCCATGATCATTTGTTCGCAAATGCACACCAATTACACGGTATGTTTGGGGCACTGGTGATTGAAGAGGCAGGTGCTACCTTCCACAATATACGAAATGGAGAACCGCTTCGATTTGGAACCCAGGCGGTGATTCAAAGAAGAGACGGCACTTCGTTTCGGGAGTTTGCACTCTTTGTGCATGATTTTGCGTTTCTATTTGATAAAGATGGAAAACCGTTAAATCCGCCGGCGGTTCCCGGCTCACATGATGATCCGGGGGTGATGGGAATTAATTACCGTGCGGAACCAATGCGGGAAAGACTGAAAAGAGGTGATGACCCGGCTTATGTTTTCAGTTCTTTCGTGCATGGTGACCCGGCAACTCCTGTGCTGGAAACGTATCCGGGGGATGAGCTGATGATTCGCCTGATAGATGGGGCTCATGAAGAACAGCATGTATTCAATGTTACCGGAATGTCCTGGCAAAAAGAAGTAGTGGATGAGAAATCTCCGTTGGCGGCATCACAGACACTCGGAGTTTCAGAAGCTTTCAATTTAAACGTCAAAGAACCTTATCAGGCGGGAGACTATCTGTATTATTTCGGTGGAACCGATGATGTATGGCTTGGCCTCTGGGGAATCATTCGGGCATATGATAGATATCAGGAATGCCTAAAGCCCCTTTGTAAAGGAAAAGAGATGATTCTGCCGTTGCCTCCATGCCCGGGGAAGGACGATGTGGTAAGACGTTATGAGGTAGCCGCAGTTCAGACAGAACTGATTTATAACCGATACGGAGATCATGATCCGAATGGACTGATTTTTGTTCCGTTGGAAGATGTAGATTTGGTATTTGCCGGGAAATATACTCCGAAGCCATTGATATTGCGGGCAAATGTCGGAGAGTGGCTGGAGGTTACGCTATATAATGTGCTCAATCCGAATCATCCGGTTCCGTATTTTGATTATCCGCGAGTACCACTTGATTTGAAGCATAAGCCATCGAGCAGGGTTTCGTTAAATCCCCAGTTCCTGCAATATGACCCGATTTGTGATTCGGGAATCAATGTGGGATATAACAACAAAGAACAGACGGTTGGAATCGGTGAGAGTAAGCGATATTTGTGGAAGGCAGACCGAGAGTACGGAGCGTGCATCTTACAGTCTTTCGGAGATATGCGGAATCACAGATATCATGGATTATTCGGTGCGGTCATTGTAGAACCGGCAGGAGCACAATGGTATGAGAATTTCACAAAAAGAAAGAATCCGTTTGCGGAGCAGGCGGTGATAACGGCACCGGGAGTGGAAAGTTTCCGGGAATATGTACTGTTTATTCAGAATGGGATCCGCATTTTGGATGCGAAAGGAAATCTGATCGAGACCGCGGCGGCAGGCAGTGAGGAACCGGTTGACGCGGAAGACACAGGAGAAAAGGGATACAATTACCGATCTGAACGATTTGCAAATCGGCTTGAGAGAGACAAACGGGTGTGGAAGGTGTTCAGCAGCAGAGTACATGGAGATCCGGCAACACCTGTATGGAAGGCATACACCGGAGACCGTGTGATTTTTCGAGCTATGATGCCGGCAGATAAACCGAGAAATGTGTCCCTGACGATTCACGGGCATTTGTGGAGAGAACAGCCAAACGATCCGTTGTCCAGAGAGATTCCGCTTCAAGGGGGAATTAGTGTCGGAAACCGATTTGATATGGAACTGAAAGATGGAGCCGGAGCTCCGGGAGATTATCTATACCGTTCGGGAAGTTTTGGATGGGATGTAGAATCAGGAATGTGGGGCATTTTCCGAGTGATGAAACATACGGTTAGATGCAGATGTAAAGAAATGTGTGGAAGGTTGTTGAAGTGTTTAAAGTAAAAATGATGCCGGCAGCGAAAGCTGCCGGCAAGTTTGTGTGTGAAAAAAGAGTTGCCGGGTATTTTTACTGACAACTCTTTTTTCACAAAGAAAGCGAGGAGAAATCCTTCGCCACGTTGATAAATTTTTTCACATCTTCCGGTGCATTTAGGCTATAAAGTATCCCATAGGGAATGCTGTATTCCCAATTTACCGGGATAGAGATGAGTCCTGGATGAACTTCCTGCCAGCACTCGATAGTCAGCAGCACATTTCCGGTCTCCGCACACCGGTTGAATACAGAAAGATCATAAAAGTGAGGAGTATCCTCAATACGAATCTGAGGATGGTTCTTTTCTAAATCATTTCGCATAAAATCATTGATGCCGGAGTCACCCCTGCTGACCATCATTAAGGTTTCTCCATACAGATCTTATCAAACATTACAGAGTGGATAAGATGCAGCAAGTTCAAATTATTGAAAAAGAGCGTGTCGGCAGAGAGCGGTTCCAGAAATTTGATTTGGCTGAATTTGCAAAGAAAACATTTGGGATGTACGGAGGGCAAGATGTTGAGGTAACTTTAACTTGTTGTAATGAATTAGCTGGTGTGATTATAGATCGTTTTGGTAAGGAAACGATACTGATTCCGGTCGATGAAGAGCATTTTCGGGTACATATATTGGTGGCGGTGAGTCGGCAGTTTTTTGGATGGCTGACCGGTATTGGCAAGGAAATGAAAATTGAATCTCCAAAATTTGTGAGAGAAGAATACAGAAAATATCTGCAGGAAATTTTGCAGAATTATTAGAATGCGTAGGTGTACAGATTTTTGTACACCTTATTTTTTATTATAGAGGTATTCAAAGGAGCGATTTTTTAGGAGGGATATCTATGAAGGAAAAGTACATTACAATTGTTGGATTTAATCACTATTATGGAGTTGCACCATTTAAGATTGGGAAGAAGATTAAATGTGTCAAAGAGCCAAATAATCCATATGATGGAGAAGCAATTAAAGCTACAATGAAGCAGATAGGAACAATCGGTTATGTTGCAAATTCTCCATATACGGTTGCAACCGGAACGAAAAGCGCGGGAGGAATCGCGCATAAGGTGAAAAAGAAATTTACAGTAGAGGTAATGTTTATTACGAGTTCGAAAGTAATCTGTAAAGTGGTAGACGGGTTCAAAGAAAAGAAAGGATTGGAGTTGTCGGAGAAGGAGGAGATTGTGCTATAATGGACTTAACGGTTAAATATGACGTATAGTAGTTAATGTTGTGGTATTTAGAGGAGGGTGTGAAAACTATGGAATATATAGCGCATATTGATAAAGAGAGAATTCAGACAGTAAAAGAACATTTGGAGGGAACAGCAAAGATTTCAGGAGATTTTGCAGAGAAATTCGGAAAAGAGGACTGGGGATATTGTTGTGGGATGCTACATGATATTGGAAAATACTCTATAGATTTTCAAAAAAGAATTTTGGGAGAAAGTAATCGTCGGGTAGATCATTCAACTGCAAGTGCAAGAGTTTGCGCAGAAAAGGGAGGAAGATATTCTTTTTTGGAATATTGCGTGGAAGGACATCATGCAGGATTGCCGGATTATGGGAGTAATTTTGATGGGAGTAATGATCCTACTCTGATGGGAAGAAGAAAGAAAAAAATCAGTGATTATCAAGCTTATCAGACAGAAATTGAAATTCCGCCAATAACATCTAGTCCGATTGATTTAAATAAGACGGCTAATCGAGATTTTTCACTTAGTGTTTTTATGAGAATGATTTATTCTTGCCTGGTAGATGCTGATTTTTTAGATACAGAAGCGTTTATGAAAAATGGAAAAGGGAAAAGAGATTCAGGACAAGATATAGCAGTGCTTCTTGAAAAACTGGAAAATCATATTTTCGACTGGCTTCAAAATCGGGATATAGAGACAGTCAACGGAAGAAGAACGGAAATTTTAAGGCATTGTCTGGAGATGGGAGAGTCTGAAAAGGGGCTATTTCGTTTAACGGTACCTACTGGCGGTGGCAAGACAATAGCTTCGCTTGCATTTGCATTACGCCATGCAGTGAAAAACAAAATGGACAGGGTTATTTATGTCATTCCCTATACAAGTATTATTGAACAAAATGCGAAAGTGTTCCGAGATATTTTGGGAGAAGAAAATGTGTTGGAAAACCATTGTAATGTCGATTATGAAAGTTCCGAAGAACTTATGCCAATGCAGCTTGCAACTGAAAATTGGGACAAACCGATTGTTGTTACCACGAATGTACAGTTTTTTGAATCTTTGTTTTCAAATAAATCTTCTAGATGTAGAAAATTACATAATATTGCAAACAGTGTTCTGATTTTTGACGAAGCACAGATGTTACCCAATGACTATTTAAAGCCGTGTATTGCAATGATAGAAGAACTGATAAATAGTTATGAAACAAGTGTTGTGTTATGTACGGCTACACAACCAGCTTTGAAATCATTCTTTCAAAATGGAGTCTCAGCTACGGAATTATGTCCGCGGATGAAAGAGCAGTTTGCTTTCTTCAAGCGGACAATATTTGAGAACACGGGTGTATTGACAGAAGAAAAGCTTGTAGAAAATTTGAAGAAAGAATTTCAAGCGCTTTGCATTGTGAATACGAAAAAAAGAGCACAAAGGATTTATAAAACATTAGAGGGGGAAGGAATTTATCATTTGTCCACGAGTATGTATCCAAAACATAGAAAGCGTGTGCTGAAAGAGATACAAGAGAGACTTCAACAAAATAAGAAATGTGTTCTTGTGTCTACCAGTCTTGTGGAGGCTGGTGTGGATCTTGATTTCCGTTCGGTTTACAGAGAACTTGCTGGTGTGGATTCGATGATACAGGCAGCAGGCAGGTGTAATAGAGAAGGAACTAGAACGGCAAAAGAAAGTAAAGTGTTTATTTTTAAATTTGAGGAAAGACAGAATATACTGGGGCAACGACAACAAATTGATGTGGCAAAAAGTTTGATTGCAGATGGCAGAGATCTTTCTGATATGGAAAGTATTACAAAATATTTTGAGATGCTGTACCATATTAAAGGCGATACTTTAGATAAGAAAAAAATAATGGATGAGTTTAAAAATAAACAATATAATTTTGCTAAAGTAGGAAAAGAGTTTCGTTTAATTGAACAAAATACAAAAACGCTTTTTATAAATTGTGAAGAACAGGCAGATGAAATTCTCCATTTGCTAAAGGAACGAGGTTTTAGCCGCTCAGGTGTGCGTAAAGCCAGTCAGTATTGTATTGAGGTGTATGATAAAGAGTTTGACAAGTTGTATGGGATGGGAATGGTGCGACCTGTTTCAGAGGATATTGAAGATTTTTATGAGTTGCAAGATAGGAGTAAATATACAGAAGAAATGGGATTGGAGTTGGAATTTGATGATGGTGTAGCGTTATTTTTTTAGGAAATAGTGAAGAATGAAAAAACGATGGATATGTGCAAACAATTGAGTTGTTGTACATATCCACCGTCTCAAAAAATAGTTAAGATGATTACTAATATTTCAATCCACAGATTAATCTGACAGAGAAAGTATATCATACAGCATTTAGTGACTCAATAGATAACTTTATGTTTTGATAGTTTGAGCTAATATTAGTTAATTTATAAGAAAAAATAAAACTTCATTAGAAATTACTTAACAGATATTGCTTTTTGTTGATTTTGGAATAGAGATATGATATTATGAAAATACAAATGAATAAACAATAAAAATCAGACAAAATGAATTAGTTATATAAAAGGAGAGTACAAATGCTTTTATATCATGGAAGTAATGTTACAGTAGAATATCCGGAAATTCGAAAAGCAAAATATAATAAAGATTTCTATTTCGGATTTTACACAACAAAGTATCCGGAACAAGCTGAGCGTTGGGCTACGAGATATGGAGAAAATGGATATATTAATAAATACGATTATACACCAAATGAAAATCTGAACTATCTTATATTTGAAGAAATGACAGAGGAATGGTTGGATTTTATAGTGGCCTGCAGGCAAGGAAAATCCCACAAATATGATATTGTGGAGGGACCGATGGCAGATGATACGATTTACAATTATATACAAAATTTTATTGATGGGAAAATATCAAGAGCGGCTTTTTGGGAATTAGTAAAATTTAAGTATCCTACGCACCAAATTAGTTTTCACACAGTTTCAGCTCTTGATACATTAAAGTTTATAGGAAGTGAGATTGCATATGGCCAGAAAGAATAATAATAATTTATTTTTTACATGTAGTTTGATTGAGTATATGGGTAGAAAGGTAAAAAGGACAAGAAGAGAGGTAGTAGAATTTCTTGGGAAGCAACGGGTGAAGCGTATTTATGAATATGCAGATGTCTTTCATTGCGAGCCTATAGAGAAGGTGGCCGATAAATTTATAGAAGAAAGTAAAATGACACTAGGAACATTTGACAATGAAAAGAAATGTAGATATTTAGTTCCTGATTATTGGGGTATAGGAGAGGTATATGAACGGTTAATAGAAGATTCATATACAGACAATGAGATTGTGAAAGGAATTTGGGAAGTTTATCATTCTTGGATTGATGAACATATCTCAGATTACAATACAGATTTTTACTATCAGCCGAGAGATTATATTGCGGCATGTTATGAGGAAGGAGTGGTGTTGTAATGAAAAAGAAAGGAGAGCTAAGTTTATGGGAATGGGGGTAAAGGTGAAAGTCTGGGGAGATTATGCTCTGTTTTCACGTCCGGAACTAAAGGTGGAAAGATATTCTTATGATGTGATGACTCCATCAGCAGCACGAGGAATTTTGGAAGCGATTTATTGGCATCCTGGTCTGAAGTGGGTGATTGATAAAATCTATGTAAAAAATCCCATTTGTTTTACCAGTGTTCGAAGAAACGAGGTGAAGAGTAAAATCTCTGCAAGCAATGTTTTATCAGTATATAATGGGGCGAATAAGCCGATTTATATCAGCAGTAAAGAAGAGATTGTACAGCGAGCTTCTATAATTCTGACAAATGTGGAATACGTGATTGAAGCACATTTTGAAATGACGGAAAATGCAAATGAGACAGATAATCCAGGGAAATTCAAAGATATTATGATGAGACGTCTGCGAAGGGGAGAATGTTACCATATGCCATACTTTGGCTGCAGGGAGTTCCCTGCACATTTTTCCTTATGTGAAGAGGAAGAAATACAAACAGCATTTGACGATGTTCCGGAAAAAGACTTAGGTTTGATGTTATTTGACATGGATTATACAGACAAAGCAAATATAAGTCCTATGTTTTTCCGTGCAGTTATGAAACGGGGCATAATTGATTTACGGAATTGTGAGGTGATACGATGATTTTGCCAGCACTTGTAAAACATTATGAAAATTTGGCGGAAGAAGGGAAAGTATCAAGACCTGGTTGGTGCAGTGCGAAAGTAGCTTATCAGATTGACTTATCTAGAGAGGGGGGAATAAAAGGAATTATTAGTTTGAGAGAGGAGGAAGAAAGAGGAAAGAAAAAGGTAATAGTTCCTAAAACTTTATCGGTTCCTGAGATGGTAACGCGGTCTTCTGGCGTTTCTGCCAATTTTTTATGTGACAATGCAAAATATTTGCTTGGAATTAGTCAGGAAAGCGATGAAAAAAATAGAAAAAGAGCAGAAGAATGTTTTCATGCAGCCAAAGAAAGGCACCTTTCTTTATTGGAGCACGCAGAAGGAGTTATGGCGAGAGCAATCTGTATGTTTTTTGAAAAATGGCAACCGGAGAAGGCTATGGAACATCAGGAAATCAGAGAAAATTGGGAAGAGATTACAGCAGGAGGTAATCTGATTTTTGGGATGGGGATAGAGTTTGCCCAGGATGATGAGGAAATGAAAGAGCTATGGAATAACCGCAAGCTAGAAAATAATGGTGACATACAAGGTGTCTGTTTGGTAACCGGGGAACAGGCAGAACTTGCGAGAATTCACAGAGGAATAAAAGGTGTGCCGGGAGCACAGTCAAGCGGTGCAGCCTTAGTTTCTTTTAATGCACCTTCGTTTGAATCCTATGGAAAAGAACAAAGTTATAATGCGCCGGTGGGAAAATATGCGGAATTTGCTTACACAACAGCATTGAATTATTTGTTATCAGATAGAAAGTATTCTCTTCAAATTGGAGATACAATGGTTGTTTTTTGGGCAGAAAGTGGAAAAACGGATTATCAGGATACATTTTTAGAATGTATGGATCCCCCGACAGATAATCAAGAAGAATTGAAAAAATTGTTTGAAAGAATACGAGACGGAAAGCCAATAGAAATTCATGGAAATGAATTAAATTCTGAGCAAAAATTTTATATTTTAGGATTAGCACCAAATGCTGCAAGATTATCAGTTCGCTTTTTTTACGAAAATTCATTTGAAAAAATTTTAAAAAATATTTTAGTGCATTATAGAAGGATGGAAATTATAAGACCGAAATGGGAAGAAAAGCAATACTTAGGCGTGCGAGATATGCTGTTTGAAACAGTAAATAAAAAATCGACAGATAAGAAACCAATATCGAATATGGCTACAATGACTTTTCGTGCGATTTTATCAGGAGACAAATACCCTGCGAGGTTGTATTCAGATACATTGATTCGGATCAGGGCAGAGCAGGATGAGGGAAAACTCAATTGGAGACGAATTGCAATTATAAAAACATATTTGATACGTAACTGTAATTGGAAGGAAGGAGAGAATTATATGGGGTTAAATGAGGAAAGCAACGATATTTCATATGTGCTTGGAAGATTATTTTCTGTACTGGAGTCAATACAAGCGGATGCAAATCCAGGAATTCAGGCGACAATTCGGGATCGTTATTTCAATTCAGCATGTGGAACGCCGGCAGCAGTATTTCCTATTTTGATTAAGTTAAAGAATAGTCATATGAAAAAGTTAGGACGAGAAAAAGAAGGTGCAAAAAATTATTATGAAAAACTTTTTACAGAGATCATGTGGAAAATAGATGCCCAAGAAGGTTTTCCAAAGCGATTATCACTAGAAGAACAAGGAAAATTTGCAATCGGATATTATCATCAAACACAGAAAAAATATGAGAAAAGGGAGGAAAAGTAAATGGGTGAAGTGATTAAGAACAGATATGAATTTGTAGTTTTATTTGATGTAGAGAACGGAAATCCAAATGGAGATCCAGATGCAGGAAATATGCCAAGAGTTGATCCGGAGAGTGGACTTGGGTTGGTAACAGATGTGTGTCTAAAGAGAAAGATTCGGAATTACATTGAGACTTTGAAAGAAGAGGATGATGGATATAAAATTTATATAAAGGATGATATTCCATTAAACAGAAGTGACCGTGAAGCGTGTAAAAGTCTTGGAATTGAGGAAACAGATGATAAAAAGGTAACAGAATCTTTAAAGAAATTAAAGAAAAGTGATGCAGATGCAGACGTGAAGATTCGAGATTATATGTGTCGGAATTTTTATGATATTAGAACATTTGGAGCGGTCATGACTACATTTGTAAAAGCTGCTTTGAATTGCGGGCAAGTGAGGGGACCTGTACAGATTGGTTTTGCAAGAAGTGTTGATCCGATTGTTTCTCAAGAGGTTACTATTACAAGAGTAGCAATCACAACAGAAAAAGATGCAGAGAGTAAAAGTACCGAGATGGGAAGAAAAAGTATAGTTCCTTACGGATTATATCGCGCAGAAGGTTATGTGTCTGCGAATCTGGCACGGAAAGTGACTGGATTTTCAGAAGAAGATCTTGATTTATTGTGGGAAGCAATTATCAATATGTTTGAACATGATCATTCTGCAGCAAGAGGAAATATGGCGGTTCGAGAACTGATTGTATTTAAACATAGTAAAGAGTTGGGAGATTGTCCAGCTTATAAACTGTTTGATTCTGTTGAGGTAAGGAGAAAAGAGGAGGTAGAATATCCAAGAAGTTATAAGGATTATATTGTTGAGGTGCATGAGGAAAATATACCGGATTCAGTAGAAATGAAAAGGATGATTTGATGGAATATGCAGAAGATAATTATTTGATGCTATCAGGGATTCAACATTTTAAATTTTGCAGAAGACAATGGGCCTTGATTCATATTGAACAGCAATGGGCAGAAAATGTGCATACAGTTGTAGGCGAATTGATGCATAAAAAGGCACATGATCCATGCATCGTAGAAAAAAGAAAAGATTTACTTGTGGCAAGGTCACTTCCGGTTGCTTCAAGAGTCCTTGGAGTCAGTGGAGAATGTGATGTTGTTGAATTTCACAGATGTGAAGATGGAATAAAACTACATGGACATAGAGGGCTATTTTCCGTTTATCCGATTGAATATAAAAAGGGAAAGCCCAAAGTTACGGAGGAAGATAGACTACAGCTTGCGGCACAGGTATTGTGTTTGGAGGAAATGTTTTCTACAAAAATTTCAGAGGGAGCTTTGTTTTATGGAGAAACAAGAAGACGTGAGGTTGTAGAGATTACAGAAGATTTGCGGTAAGAAGTCATAGATATGTTTCAAGAAATGCATCAATATTTCGATAAGAAATATACACCGAAAGTGAAATATAGTAAAGCGTGTAACGCATGCTCTCTCAGAGATACTTGTTTACCTAAACTTGGGAAGTCGGGGTCTGTGCGGACATATATTACTCAGATGCTGAAGGAGGAAGAGGAATGAAAAAGTTATTGAATACATTATATGTGACCTCTGAGAACAGTTATCTGGCATTAGATGGAGAAAATATTGTGATTCTTGAAGACACCAGTGAAGTAGCACGTCTGCCTTTGCATAATTTAGAAGGAATTGTTTCTTTTGGATATAAAGGTACAAGTCCTGCGCTTATGGGAGCCTGCGCGGATCGGAATATTTCTCTATGTTACATGACACCTCAGGGAAAATTTTTGGCAAGAGTAACGGGAAAAGTAAAAGGAAACGTTATATTAAGAGAACAGCAGTATGCTAGCACAAAAGACGAAGAACAGAGTCTAGAGATAGCAAAGAATTGCATTTTAGGGAAAGTATACAATGCAAGATGGGTGTTGGAACGTACTATTCGAGATCATAGTCTTCAAATTGATGTAGAACGAGTAAAAACAGCATCGGAGTATTTGCAGAATTCGCTGAGTCATATTCGAAATAGTCAATCGAAAGATCAGTTAAGAGGATATGAAGGTGAAGCAGCAAGTATTTACTTTGGAGTGTTTGATCAATTGATATTACAACAGAAAAAGGATTTTAAATTTCAAGGTAGAAATAAAAGACCACCCTTGGATAATGTAAATGCGTTATTATCTTTTGTGTATACGTTGCTGACAAATCAGATTGTATCGGCTTTGGAAAGTGTTGGATTGGATCCATATGTTGGTTATCTCCATACAGATCGTCCAGGCAGGGCATCGTTGGCATTAGATTTAATTGAAGAACTAAGAGCAGTACTAGCGGATAGGTTTGTTTTATCACTAATTAATAAAAGGATAATTTCAGGTAAAAATTTTGTGGTAAAAGAAAATGGAGCGGTATTAATGGATGATGATTTGAGAAGGAAATTGCTGACAGAATGGCAGAATAAAAAGAAAGAAACACTGACTCATCCATATCTTAAAGAAAAGATAGAATGGGGAATGGTTCCTTATGTACAAGCCATGCTTTTAGCGAGGTATTTGAGAGGAGATTTAGATGGTTATCCGGTGTTTCTTTGGAAATGAGGCGAAAATGGAATGTTAGTGTTGATTACATATGATGTGAATACAGAAACAGTGGCAGGAAAAAGAAGATTGCGCCAGGTAGCAAAGCAGTGTGTAAATTATGGAAGAAGAGTACAAAATTCTGTATTTGAGTGTATTTTAGATAATGCGCAATGTGTTATGCTCAAGGCAAAGCTGACAGATATCATTGATGAAGAGATTGATAGTCTGAGATTTTATTACCTGGGAAACCAATATAAAACGAAAGTAGAACATGTTGGCGTAGACAGAGGTGTTGCTGCTGATGGAATTCTTATCATGTAACAGGAGTGCGAATGGCAAGTATACATAAAAATGCAGGGGGATTCGCACCAGAAAAATGTACAAAAAGTAGCTAAGAAAGTGAGAATTAGGAACAAATGATAAGAAAAAAAGAATGATATTGATAAAATTTGGGAATATTTAACGTAATACAAGGCCTAAAATTGGGGAAAATTGCTGTCGCTCCCCTTGTGGGAGCGTGGATTGAAATAGTCGAATATGTGATATTATGATATCATCGAAAAAAGTCGCTCCCCTTGTGGGAGCGTGGATTGAAATTCTAGCCAGGCGAATTTCCTCTCTGTTTTTATTGTCGCTCCCCTTGTGGGAGCGTGGATTGAAATACAATCAGCATTATCTGTATTACAAAAAGCATGGCGTCGCTCCCCTTGTGGGAGCGTGGATTGAAATAGCGTGCATATCAGCATGCGTAACACTTTTGGTAGTCGCTCCCCTTGTGGGAGCGTGGATTGAAATGAAAATAGTGTGTTCCGCCCAATACCGCAAGGTAGTCGCTCCCCTTGTGGGAGCGTGGATTGAAATAAAACTGCGTTAGATTTTAAGAAGTTATGTGTATGTCGCTCCCCTTGCGGGAGCGTAAATTCAAATTAGATATTTATCTAATTCCAAAAGCTAGTTTCTTAATATATTTCATTAGATATTAATACAGAGGATATTTTGAGAAGATTAGATGGAATTATTGCATGATATGGAGAACCAAATGAATTTTGTTTTGATGTGATGTAAACATGTTTACTTCTCGGAGATATGTTGGATGAATGTGTGGAGCGCTTTCCATTTTAAATAATTGGTGATTTGAACGAAAAATATTGTAGCGGATGGAGTACGATTCAAATTGCACTAGCTATCTATCGATCAATCTGCTACAATCAGCTTATAGTGCGAGCTGAGAAATCAGCATAGCTGATTGTATATAGTAGAAAAATCCTGTCGGGTAAGGTCTAGCCAACCGCACGTACCGAGCCCTTGGAGGCAAAGCGGTAACGTTAGATTTCAGCGTAGGACAGGGAGCGACAGAGCCGAAGCGAAAATGAAGTGATCTGGGAAATGATTGTGAGGTCAGAAATGATAGATATGCTTATTAGTACAAGCAACGACAAGTTATTTTATAAAATTTTGTCCGTACAAAACAGTGTGGACAACAATATGGATTGTCAATGGAATTATACAAAGCATATTAAAAAGGGGTATTGAGCCGTTTGTTATCTCATTTGTAATCATGTTAATGCCATATATTGTGCAAGCGATTATTAAAGGACTAGATGGATTAGATGACAGGTGGAGAGTAAAGCAGTGCCTGGAAAAAGAAAGAAAAAGAGAAATATTCAAAAGTATATAGAAGATTACCTACAGAAAAACTTGAAGAAAAGGTAACAAAGAAAAATAGGGGGTATACGAAAGATGAGTGATAGCATTACCTTACATGAAATTTTAAGTCAATATCGGAAGAGCGATCTGGTGGAGATTGCAAAGCTTCATCATTTACATGGATATTCGCAATATAAAAAGGCGCAGATGGTTGAATTTTTGTGTCGTGCACTTCTTGATGCAGATGTGATGAGGAAATATTTTATGTATTTGAGCGAAGCGGAGCTAGAATTATTGGATTCCGGCGAGAGTCAGGTTTGGATTGAATCAAACGAACATCAGTATGATTATTTGGCGGAAGGCGCCTATATCGGAATCGGTTATGACGGGGATGGAGGAGTTGTTTGTGTGCCGGAAGAGGTGCGGAAGGCATATTTGAAAAATTGTGATACGAGCTGGAAGCAAAGTCTGAACACGGATAAAAAGCTGTTAATGTATTTGAATGTATTGTCGGAACTATATGGTGTATGCTCAATTGAACAAGTGATAAATTTGTATGTGAGAGATGGCGGAAGTAAGAAGGAACTATTTGAAGTTATTTCTTTTTGTGAAGCAATACCGGAGAATAAAAAGTATTTTGAATTAAGGGGAGAGAAGTTGATTTTAAAACTTTGGACCGACGGAAATATGTATAAGGAGCTTCAAAAAAGACAGGGAGGCTGTCCGTTTTATGAGCCGACGAAGGAAGAAATTGAACATTTGGGGACAAAAGGATATCTTCCATTTGACAAATATATGCTGGAACTGAAGGATTTCTTTATAAAAGAAGGACATGAAGGAGAGCAGGAGGCGGAATTGATTTGTAAGACCATTCAGATGATTATCCGCACCGGTGGTACATATGAGCATATTCGGGATGTGCTGGAAGTAGGATTTATGGATTTTGATTATATTGCGGCGAATGAAAAGTTGCAGAGACAACTATTGCGGAGAATTGACAATGTATGGGAGCATACGAATACTGTGATGAGGCGTGGACATATGATAAAGGAAAGTGTCGTGGAAGAACCGAAGAGTAATATTATTGTATTTCCGGGAAAGTGGTAAGAGAGGGGTAGATGCTTATGGCAAGTGTTGTGAAGAAGATGGAATGTTATAACATTCGAAAAAGTGTAAAGGATTTGGGGGAGGATTTAAAAGAAAAAATCAAAGCAGAGAGGGTGTGTGACGATTACAAAGTATTGGGGAATGCATTTGTAATGCTACTAAGTTTTGAAAGATATTATTGGAGAAATGGAAGCTATGCGAGTTTGACAGTGATGCTGACGGATGACGGACAGATGCAGACGGCGGATATCGTTGGTTCCGGTGGTGGCGAAGGACTGTGGAATTTTAGTTATGGAGCAAATGCAGAGTTCGCAGATATGGCAGTAGAAGTTCTGCAGGAATATGGTTTTCAGGAGAAAAATAATGAGTGTAATAGAAATTGAGCACCTCTCGCGTGACTTTGGAGGGGGAAAGGGAATTTTTGATGTATCTTTTCAGGTCGGAGAGGGCGAGGTGTTCGGCTTTCTTGGACCGAATGGCGCCGGGAAGACAACCACGATTCGACATCTTATGGGATTTTTGAAAGCAAAATCAGGAAGGTGCACGATCAATGGTCTGGATTGTTGGAAGGAAAGTGACAAGATTCAAAAGCAGCTTGGTTACATAGCCGGAGAAATCAATTTTTTTGAGGATATGACTGGGACGGAATTTCTTAAATTTATGCAGAAATATCGCAAACTTGGTTTCGAGAATCGCCAAAAGGAGCTTTTGGAGCGATTTGAGGTAAACCCGCAGGGAAAGATCAAAAAGATGAGCAAGGGAATGAAGCAGAAGATCGGGATTGTCGCAGCGTTTATGCACGATCCGGCGATTCTCATCTTGGATGAGCCGACAAGCGGACTGGATCCGTTGATGCAAAGTCGGTTTGTGGAGCTGATAGAAGAAGAGAAGAAACGTGGGAAGACGATTTTGATGTCCAGTCATATGTTTGAGGAAGTGGAGAAGACTTGCCAGCGGATTGGGATTATACGAAATGGGAAGCTGATGGCGGTCGATTCGGTGGATGAACTTCGCAAATGTCATGTGCATTCTTATACGGTTACACTGGATAATGTGGAGATGGCGAAACAGTTTGCCAATGATTTTGACGGAATTCGTGACGGACAGAACGTGACAGTTTCCACCAAACCAAGTTTGGAGCAAATCTTTATGCATTATTATGGAGGTGAGAGCGATGATTAGTCTTCCGTTGTACAAACGAGAAATGAAAGGCAGTATCAAGGTGTTACTCATTTTTGCGGCAGTGATCACGCTCTATGTCACTGTGATTATTCGGATGTATGATCCAGAGATGATGAAAACATTGGATGATTTTGTGAAGGTGATGCCGGAACTGATGGCGGCAGTCGGAATGCATGCGGGAGCTACGAGCCTGATTGGATTTATGATATCGTATTTATATGGATTTATTTTGATTGTATTCCCGATGGTATTCTGTATTCTGCGAGGAAATGGTCTGATTGCCAAATATGTTGACCGAGGTTCTATGGTTTCTCTTGTGGCGGCGCCGGTAAAACGGCAGAAGATTGCGTGTACACAGGCAAGCGTACTTATCAGTGGAGTGATTCTGTTACTTGGCTATGCGACAGTATTGGAAATCGTGGTGGCACAGGGGGGCTTTCCGAATGAATTGGAGATCGCAGAACTTTTGAAACTGAACTCTGGATTGTTTTGCCTGTTGTTATTTATTGCAGGAATCTGCTTTTTGGCATCGTGTCTGTTCTCGGATACGAGATACAGTATTGGGTTAGGTGCAGGAATTCCTGCATTGATGTATGTTCTGCAGATGCTTGCAAATGCAGGGGAAGATGCAGAAAAGGCAAAATATTTTACGTTTTTTACATTGTTTCAGCCGGAAAATCTTGTGGCTGGAAAGAGCAGTGCGCTGATGGGAGTTACTATTTTACTTATCGGTGGAATTGCGCTGTTTGCAGCAGGAATTTTCCTGTTTTGCAAGAAAGATTTATATATCTAAAAAGAGACACTGATGACGGATTTCCGTCATTTCAGTGTCTCGCTGTGATTTAAGACCGACGTACTGTAGAGAAACAGGACATCCTGATTTTTAAAATCAATCAGTGATGGCAGCGAATAGCTTGAAAGATAGCGTACATCCAGCAGTGTAATCTTTTGGTATCTGGTGGCAAGCAAGGGTGCAATGGCACTGCCGAAGGAATCGCGGAAAATAACAAGTTCACGGTCTGTCTGTACGGCAGGATTTTCAATTGTGATATAGGACGAAGAGCCGGACAAAAAGAGCTCGTAAGGGTCTTTTCCATCGCCTTTTACAAAATCATACATGGAAATTTGACGGTTGTTTTGATGGTCGAATACCGTGCACTGCTCTATTGTAGGACTTGTCAGGTAGCAAAGTGGTTCGCCGGAAAGATTCTGAGCCGTCTGCCCTGCATAAGCGCCACGAAAATCGTTTGTAAATATCTGCTCTTGGAAATCATCTGAGACAAAAGTACCCATGGAGTCTGCAAGATGATTTGCAACATCGATGATTTTTTCCTGCCGCCAGTGGGGATCGGTCTGATAATAGTCGGTTAACTCCAAAAGCGGTGCAATATCGATATAATGCATCTGCGGATTTGCATCTTGTATCGTCTGGAAGAAATCATCATAGTCCATTGTCAGTGCAGAGTCATCGTCCTGTAAAAAATAGTTCTTATCCGGAATGATGGAAAAATAGATATTTTCCGTATTCCCTTTTAGACAGGTCTCATAAATTCTTTGAAACACTTTCGAGGCGTGCTTCAAAGAGTCCTCGTGCATCGGATATTCCATTGCGATTGCCATATCATCTTTTAAGTACAGTCCTTCTATATCTGATTTTCCAAGTAAATCGAGAGAAACAGTTGAATACAGGTGGCGGAATGCTTCTCGCATCGGAAACTGATCGACCGCATATTTATCAAATTTTTCCATAAAGCTTCCGGAGAGCAAGCTGCCTGTATCCGGCGAAGGAAACTGTGTGAGCGGGCGCCTTTCGCTGAGGGAAACCTCATCGGACGGCTTCAGAAGACAGGCGATGGAAAAAGAAAATAAGAGAATACCTGTGGTAACAATTACGATTCTGTTTTTCCATTGATCTGACATTGAAAATACCTCCTTCTAAAAGCGAAAATATAAAAACGGGTTATAAGAATCCTGAATAAGATAAGCAGTCACAGTAAGCATTAAAACAATCAGGACAGCCGGCTCTAAAATATTGAGGAGCTGTTTCGCCGTTTTCTTTGTACGGAATCTTTCAATCAGCTGCGCAGCAAAGGGGGTGGCGCCGACCACAGAAACGGTGAGGATAACACCATAGCTTTTGAGATAGTATAAGAATTCTTTTGAAACAAGTGGCAAAGAGCCGCCGCTAAACATGACCTTGAGCGTTTCGAGAGCATCTTTGGTGGAGACTGCATTGAAAATGACAAAGCTTACGGTCACTGCGAGCAGGACATACATATGGGAAAATAAAGAATGTTTTTGCAAAAATGCAGAAAATCCTTGCTTTTCTAATACAAGCAGAACCGCAAAGAACATTCCCCACAGGACAAAATTCCAAGATGCACCGTGCCACAGTCCGGTCAGAAACCACACGACTGCGATGTTAAAAAACCAGCGGCTTTTTTTCACGCGGTTGCCGCCCATCGGGATATAGACATAGTCACGGAACCATGACCCCAGTGTAATGTGCCAACGTCTCCAGAATTCCGTGACACTTCTTGACAAATACGGGTAATGAAAATTATCCGGAAAATGGAACCCGAAAATATTGCCGAGACCGACCGCCATATTACTATAACCGGAAAAATCAAAATAAATCTGCAGCGCAAAGGAAAATGCATACAGCCAATAATAGAGAACAGAACGGTCTGTGGAGGTTTGGAAGGTACTGCAAAGCGCGCCGAGAGAGTTCGCAAGAAGAACTTTTTTGGATAATCCCAATATGAATTTTCGGATGCCAAGTGCTGCTTTCTCAACAGAATGTTTCCGCACTTCAAGCTGTGCTGCAATGTCTTTGTACCGCACGATCGGTCCTGCGATCAACTGCGGGAACATCGACACATATGCTCCAAAAGAAATCAGATTTGTCTGCGCTGTACAGTCTTTTCGATACACATCGATGAGATAACTCAAAATTTGAAAGGTGTAGAAGCTGATACCGATTGGCAGAGCAATGTGGAAAAGCGGTATAGACAATCCAATTGCATTCAGGTTTCCAATCAAAAAATCAATGTATTTAAAATACATTAAAAGTCCAAGATGAATGCAGCAGGCGCCTGCCAGAATCAGTCGGGAATGCTTCTTTCTCTCGATGAGGATACCTTCGATATAACCCAGTAAGATGGAGAGAACCATCAAAAAAATATATCGTGGTTCTCCCCAGGAATAAAATATGAGACTGAAGAAAAGCAGAATGAAATTCTTCCATCGAAAAGGCATGCAAAAGTAGCAGACTAAAACAAGCGGTAAAAAGTAGTATAAAAAAGGAATGCTTGAAAATAACATACTATAGGTTCTCTTCCGTCAAGATGACTGCAGATGGATATTGGTCTGTCAACTGTGTTTTGAAATAGTTGATCAAGTCTGTATTTCCAAAAGCAGAGACAACATAATCATCGCCAATTTGAGCGAGAAGCAATACTTCCGGGAATCCACACATCCATTGGTTGCCAAGTACAGATTCTTTTAAAGAATCGGCAAAGGTATTGAGCGTTTTGGGGTCAGACAGATGAAATGCAGCTCCCGTAAATGTATTCGCATTCATTGCATGAATCAGGCTTGCTGAATCGTCGATCAGACCTGCTGAATCTTCAGGCACAATCAGCAGAGAGCGTAAACTTTCCGTGTCGCTGACATCGAATTTCCCGGGCTTATTGTCGGTCATATTGTTGTAGTCACCGCCCATAGCCTGAAATTTGTTGTCGTCCGAGTATGAGGACCAGACCGTTGTGAGAATCTCCAAGGTATCTTTTGGTGAGGTGTCTTCTTTTGAAGATTGTTTTTTTGTACAGCCTGCCAGTGAGAATGTTAAAAGGAAGGCTAATAGAATTGATAAAAATTTTTTCATAAGATCTCCTTTTTCTTGAATTTATTTTGTGGCTATATTGTATCAGAGTCCGGGCAGAATAGCTAGGTGGAGAGACACAAAATTTCTCAATTGCAAGTTCGGTACAGAAATGATATAAATAAAGACAAAGGAGGCGTTTAGCATGGATTTTGAGCAGGCAAAACAGGCTTTTGAATTGTACCTTAACGGGTATGACAGAAAGGATGAAAAAGTTTATTTAAAAATTGTACATACATATGGTGTTGTAGACTGCAGTGAGGAGATCGCAAGGAGGATGGGATTGGGAGAAGAAGATATTTTTCTTGCGAAAATCATTGCCCTGCTGCATGATATAGGAAGATTTGAGCAACTTAAATTATATGATTCATTTGAACCGGGCATTTTTGACCATGCACAGTATGGTGCAGATATTTTGTTTCGGGAGGGGCGAATCAGAGAATTTCTTCCGGAGACAACGTGGGATGAGACAATCGAGACGGCAATCCGTTATCACAGTGCATTTCAGCTTCCAAAGATTTCGGATTCAAGAACTTTATTGCATGCCGAACTGATTCGGGATGCGGATAAGCTGGATAACTGCCGTGTGAAATTAGAGGAGCGGGTGGAGGTTCTGCTTGGAGGAGCGAGTGCGAAAGAAGCAGGAGCGCAGGAAATCAGCGAGAGAGTCTGGGAGGCATGTCTCAATGAACGATCCGTATTGTCTGAGGATAGAAAGACAAATTTGGATTACTGGGTATCTTATATAGCATATTTTTTCGATATTTATTTTACGGAAACGCTTCAGATTATTCAGGAACATTCTTATGTGGAAAAGATTGTGGACAGGATTCCGTGTGAAAATATTATCAGTAACGAACGGATGCAGGAGTTGAAAAAACATGTCATAAAATATATAATGAATCGTGTAACGAAAGCGAGCAAAAAATAATAGGAGGAAATGCGAAATGAAGGTTACGAACGACATTATTTATGTAGGAGTCAATGACCATCAGACCGATTTGTTTGAAGGGCAATATGCGGTACCGAATGGAATGGCTTATAATTCTTACGTAATCAGAGATGAAAAGGTCGCAGTTGTAGATACTGTAGATGTAAAATTTGCACATGAGTGGCTGGACAATGTTGGAGCCGCACTTGGAGGAACAAAGCCGGATTACCTGATCATTCAACATATGGAGCCGGATCATTCTGCGAATATTTATAACTTTATGAAAATTTATCCAGATACAACAATCGTAGGAAATGCAAAGACATTTACGATGATTGCGAATTTCTTCCGTGATATGGATTTAGATGAGAAAAAGCTGGAAGTAAAAAATGGAGATACATTGACACTTGGAAAGCATGAACTGCAATTTCTGTTTGCCCCGATGGTGCATTGGCCGGAAGTGATGCTGACTTATGATTCTTATGAAAAAGTGTTGTTTTCAGCAGATGCATTTGGAAAATTCGGCGCACTTGATGTGGAGGAAGATTGGGACGATGAGGCACGTCGCTACTATATCGGTATTGTCGGAAAATACGGAATGCAGGTGCAGAACGTGCTGAAGGCGGCACAGAATTTGGATATTCAGATGATTTGTCCGCTGCATGGACCTGTTTTGAAAGAAAATCTTTCACATTATATCGGAAAATACAATACATGGTCTTCGTATGAGGTGGAATCAGAGGGCGTGATGATTGCCTACACATCGATTTATGGAAATACAAAAAAATCGGTGGAAGTGTTGGAGAGTAAACTGCGCGAGAAAGGATGCCCTGAAGTAGTTGTATGTGACCTTGCCCGTGAGGATATGTCAAAAGCAGTGGAAAATGCATTCCGTTACGGAAAACTTGTGCTGGCGACAACGACATACAATGCTGATATCTTTCCGTTTATGAAGACATTTATTGAGCATTTGACAGAGCGGAATTACCAAAATCGCACAATCGGACTGATCGAAAATGGAAGCTGGGCGCCACTCGCCGCAAAAGTGATGAAGGAAATGTTTGAAAAGAGTAAAAACATTTCCTGGCTTGAGCATAATGTGAAGATCATGTCTTCGCTTAATAGTGATAATATGGATCAGCTCGAAGGTATGGCGGAGGAATTGTGTAAAGAATATGTTGCACAGTCTGACACAAAAGCGAATAAAAATGATCTGACAGCATTGTTTAAGATAGGATATGGACTTTATGTTGTGACTTCCAATGACGGGGAGAAAGATAACGGACTGATCGTCAATACAGTGACACAGCTTACAGATAATCCGAACCGTGTGGCAGTGAATATCAACAAAGCAAATTACTCACACCATGTCATCAAAAAGACGGGTGTGATGAATGTGAACTGTCTTTCTGTGGAAGCACCATTTGAAGTATTCAAGACATTTGGATTTCAGAGTGGTCGTCTGGTCGACAAATTTGCAGGATACCAGACACTTCGCTCAGACAATGGATTAGTATTTCTTCCGAAATACATCAATGCATTTATGTCCTTGAAAGTGGAGCAGTATGTGGATCTCGATACACACGGCATGTTCATCTGTACGGTGACAGAGGCGCGGGTGATGAGCGATAAAGAGACGATGACATATACGTATTATCAGAAAAATGTAAAACCAAAACCACAGACAGAAGGAAAGAAAGGATTTGTCTGTGTCGTTTGCGGATACATCTACGAAGGAGATGTCTTGCCGGATGACTTTATCTGTCCGCTTTGTAAACATGGAGTGGCGGATTTTGAGCCGATATCGTGAAATGAAGGAGTCGAAGAAATTCGGCTCCTTTATTATGTCTGAACATTCTTATTTTATTTCATAATCAAATGATAGTTGCTATTGTAATACAATCCGAGATCATCGCAGATTCTTTTATTTATCGCTGTGAGTGCATTGTGGTATTCTTTATATTTTGGCGAAAGCGCAATCATATTTGGGATAAAAATATCGTTGTACCCTTGATTTTGGAGTTCTCGCATAAATCGGCGTTGCGAGATGAACGCAGGGTGATATTTGCAAAAGAAGCTGTTGCGAAGTTTTACATTTTTTCGGGTCTGCTCTAAAAGTCTCTGATACTCCTCGTCTGTAGGATTTAAGTACTGATAAGAGACTGACCTGTTTTGCCACTTCGCTTAATAACATAAACGGTATGCTCCTTTCCTTGTGATGGGTATATTATAAGGGGGTACGCAGCGTACAGGTCAAGGGAAATCAGAAAATATATCAACTTTTTTCTTGTGTGGGTAAAAGAGTTATCGTATGATTGGTATAGACAGGTTACAGAAATGGGAAGAAAGAGTGAGAAAAACAAATGAGGATTTTAAATATTACAGCTCAGAAACCGCACAGCACGGGAAGTGGAATTTATCTGACGGAGTTGGTAAAGAACTGGAATGCCCTTGGATATGAGCAGGCAGTTCTTGCGGGAGTTTATGAGGAGGACAGTGTAAATTTCCCAGAGGGAGTTATATTTTATCCGGTGAAATATTTGTCGGAGGAACTGCCGTTTCCAATTGCAGGAATGTCGGATGAGATGCCATATAAGAGTACGAGATATAAGGACTTTACAGAAGAGATGTTTCAAGCGTACCGGAGTGCATTTCAAATGGTGGTGCGAAAAGCGGTCGAGGAGTTTTGCCCGGATTTGATTGTGTGTCATCACCTGTATCTTCTGACTGCGTTGGTGCGGGAATGGTATCCGAAGAAGAAAGTCATTGGAATTTGTCATGGCTCTGATTTGCGTCAGATTTGTAAAAATCCATTACAGATGGAATACATTCAGAAGTGGATTCCGCAGTTGGATGGCATTGTGGCATTGCATGACGGACAGAAGAAAGAGATTATCCGGATTTTTAATTGCGGCGAGAAGCTTGTGCACACTGTCGGGGTTGGCTACAATCAAAACCTTTTTTATCGGAAGAAAACAGAAGAAAAACCTTATAGACAGTTGGCATTTGCGGGGAAAGTGACAGAGAAGAAGGGGATTTTCAGTCTGCTTCGGGCATTGGAGATGCTTTCGGTCAAACCGGAAAATCTGGTTGTGAAGATTGCAGGAGGGCATGGCAGCAGAGAAGAGTATGAAGAAATTTGCAGGCTTGCCAGAGAATGCAGATATCCGGTGATATTTTTAGGCAGTTTGCAGCAGGAAGCTTTAGCAGAGGTATTTCGGCAAAGCGATGTGTTTGCTCTCCCGTCATTTTTTGAAGGATTGCCACTGGTGACAATGGAGGCAATGGCATGTGGATGTAAGGTGGTCTGTTCGCAGATTCCTGGGATGGAAGAGTGGTTAGATGAGCATGTGCCGGGGCAACAGGTGGAGTTTGTTCCGTTGCCTGAGATGACTCGGGTAGATGAGCCGAAAGAAGAAAAATTGCCGGAGTTTGAAAAGAAATTGGCGGAGGCAATAGAGAAGAAATTAGAACAACAACAAGAAGAATGTCCCGATTTGAACGGTGTCTCATGGGAAGGCATCAGTCGGACTGTTCTGGAAATGATAACGTAGAAAAGAGGAAAAAACATGTTTATAGATATGCACATGCACGAATCGACATTTTCAAAAGATAGTTTTTTAAAATTGGATGAGATGGTGGAACTTGCAAAGGAGCGGGGACTTGGAGCAATCTGCATTACAGATCACGATGATATGGGATTGAAAGAGTACGCAAAAGAATATTCGGAAAAAACCGGTTTTCCGATTTTTGTGGGAATTGAATTTTTTTCTCTGCAGGGGGATATCGTGGCTTTAGGAATCGAGGAATACCCGAAAGAGCGGGTGGATGCACAGAAGTTTATCGATATTGTGAAAGAGCAGGGTGGAATCTGTTTTAGTGCACATCCGTTTCGCAATAATAACCGGGGATTGGAAGAAAATCTGAGAATTGTAAAGGGACTGGACGGTGTTGAGGTGCTCAACGGAAGTACACTTCCTGAGGCAAACAAAAAAGCGGCAGATTATGCAAGAGAACTTGGACTGGTCACTGTTGGCTCAAGTGATTGTCATATACCGGGAAAGGTCGGCTTTTTTGCAACTTATTTTCCGGAGGAGGTGCGCACGATGGAAGACCTGATTCGTGTGTTTAAAAGTGGTAAGTGTAAGCCGGCTTACTACTGGAATGGAGAATACAAAATATGGGATATGGAGACACCGATTCACAAACCATTTGAGATTGAAAGATAAGAGGGAACTATGACATTACAACAGTTGAGATATGTGGCGATGGTGGCGGAGAAGGGAACGATGACCGAAGCTGCAACAGAATTATATATATCACAGCCAAGTCTCACCAAATCAATCCGGGAGCTGGAAAAAGAGCTGGAAATTGTAATCTTTGAGCGCACAAACAAAGGGATTGTTGTCTCACATGAGGGGGAGCAGTTCTTGGCATATGCAAGACAGGTGATTGAACAGGCGGATCTTTTGGAAGAAAAGTATATGCATAAATCCGGCAGAAAGCAGCAGTTTTGTGTTTCCACACAGCACTATTCGTTTGCGGTGAATGCGTTTGTGGACTTGATCAAGGAGCATGGAACCGCCCAATATGATTTTTCTTTTCGGGAAACACAGACATATGAGATTATAGAAGATGTCGCGGCGATGAAAAGTGAGATAGGGATTCTGTATCTGAATGATTTTAATGAAAAAGTGCTGCGAAAAATTATGAAGGTAAAGGAACTTGTGTTTACAGAACTGTTTGTTGCAAAGCCGCATATTTTTATAAGCAACAGACATCCGCTGGCGAGTCGAAAATCTGTGACAATGGAAGAGCTTCATGAGTATCCATATCTTTCGTTTGAACAGGGAGAACATAATTCCTTTTACTATTCGGAGGAGATTTTCAGTACAGTACAGAGGATAAAAAATATCCGGGTGCGTGACAGAGCGACACTGTTTAACCTGCTGATTGGGTTGGACGGATATACTGTTTGCAGCGGAGTGATCGATTCGGAGCTGAACGGGGGAAATATTGTTGCAGTGCCGCTTGAAAAAGAGGGGGATATGCATATCGGATATGTGAGCCATCAGAAGTCACATTTCAGCCGTTTAGGAATAGCATATATAGATGCACTCAAACGAAATATCGGCGAAAATACAGAGTTGATATAACTAAAAGTTATAGCTAACAGATATTTTTGGATATTTTACGTATTTATTGTGTCCCGATATAATACCTTCATAGATTACCGGAGGGTAAGACAAAAGTATTTGGAGGTAGAAGATATGAGTAAGAATGCACCGTTTCGATATGATTTTGTAGGAAGTTTTTTAAGACCTGCACAGTTAAAGCAGGCGAGAGCAGATTTTGAGAGTGGAAAAATATCGGAGAAACAATTGGAAGAAGTTGAGAATGAGGCGATTCGTGATCTGGTAGAAAAACAAAAGGCAGCAGGATATCATGTGATCACCGATGGAGAATTCCGCAGAAGCTACTGGCATTTGGATTTTATGTGGGGATTAAATGGAGTTGAGCACATTGAGCTGGATCATGGATATTTCTTCCATGGAGAAGAGACTACGCACGGCTCCGTTGCTGTGAGCGGAAAGATCAGCGGAGAGAATCACCCGTTTGTAGAACATTTTAAATTTGTGAAACAATTTGAAGATGAAAACACAGTGGCAAGACAGACAATTCCTGCCCCGGCGCAGCTGCTGGCAGAGTTATTTCGAGAAGAAAATGGGAAGAATACAGTGAAATTTTATCCAGATGAGGAAGTGCTCATTCAGGATATTGCGAAAGCATATCGCACTGTGCTCAAAGAACTTTATGAAGCAGGCTGCAGAAATATTCAATTTGACGATTGCACATGGGGTATGTTTTGTGATAAAAAATATTGGGAGGCAAGACAGCAGGATTGTGTTACAATAGAAAGCGAGGCAGAAAAATATCTTCGCCTGAACAACCTTGCGATTGAGGGAAGACCAGAGGATCTTGTGATTACAACTCATGTATGCCGGGGAAACTACCATTCTACCTGGGCATCATCAGGCGGGTATGAGCCAGTGGCAAAATATCTGTTTGCAAATGAGAACGTGGACGCATATTATCTGGAGTTTGACGATGAGCGCTCGGGAGGATTTGAGCCGCTTAGATTTGTCTCAGATGATAAAAAAGTTGTTCTTGGGCTTATTACAACAAAATCACCGGTTCTTGAGAGCGAAGAGCTAATCAAAGAAAGAATTCGGCAGGCGGCTGAGTATGTACCGCTGGAACGTCTGTACCTCAGTCCTCAGTGTGGATTTGCATCGTGTGAGATCGGAAATAAACTGACCGAGGAGGAGCAGTGGGCAAAGCTTGCGCTTGTTAAGAAGATTGCCTCAGCAACTTGGAAAGAATAGAAAATTGAAAGAAGTGGTACTGTGAAACAATCAAGACAAATGTCGGAGTCCATTCGGCTTGGAATTATACTTGCGCTTTCGGGAGGGTTTATGGATGCCTATTCCTATATGTGCAGAGGAAAGGTATTTGCGAATGCCCAGACGGGAAATATCTTATTATTTGGTATCTATATGTCGGAAAGACAGTGGGATATGGCAATCAGGTATTTAATTCCGGTCATTGCATTTGTGACCGGAATCGGAGTTGCAGATCTTGTCCGAATGAAGATGAAAGAAAAAAGTATTTTCCACTGGAGACAGCTGTCGGTGTTAAGTGAAGCAGTTGTATTATTTGTAGTCTGTTTCATACCGCAAAAGTTCAATCTTCCGGCAAATAGTCTGACGTCACTTGCCTGTGGGATACAGGTTGAGAGTTTCCGGAAGATACATGGAAATGGAATTGCGACGACGATGTGCATTGGAAACCTGCGCAGCGCGACACAGCAGATGTGTGAGTATCTAGGCTCGAAAAGAAAAGAGCATCTCAAAAAAGGGTTTTTATATTACGGAATTATTTTTTGTTTTGTAATGGGGGCAGTTTTGGGGAATATCTGTGTGAAATACTTGTCTGAAAAAGCATTGATAGTCTGTGTGGTGATGTTAGGTATGGCGTTTGTCATGATGTTCATAGATGGAGAAAAGCAATAAAAATGCCGGCGTTTGCCGGCGTCTTTATTTTACATGTCTTTTAATCGCTTCAAAGCTTTCCGCACTGATCACGTGTTCCATACGGCAGGCATCTTCGTTCGCTGTCTCTTCCGACACGCCGAGGCGAATCAACCAATCGGACAAAAGACGGTGCCGTTCATAGATCATCTCTGCTATTTCACGTCCGGATTCTGTTAGATATATAAATCCGGCATCTGTGACTGTAATATGATTCTTTTCACGCAGGTTTTTCATTGCAACGCTTACACTTGATTTTTTAAAATCCAATTCGTTTGCGATATCTACAGAACGGACAACCGGTAACTTTTTGCTCAACATTAAAATCGTCTCGAGATAATTCTCAGCGGATTCATTTACAAAAGGTTTCATAGGCTTCCCTCCTTCACTCTATTATGCATAGACATAATGCCTAACAGCATTATATCATATCCCTGTAAAGATTGCCATAATGGAAAAAAATAGAGAAATTATATTGACATCTAATAAACGTTAGAGTATACTAACCACGTGAAATGAAATTGTTTATCATTATCAGAAAGAAGAGGTGTGTATGATGCCGTTAACGATGGTGAATCCAGGAGAAGAAAATGTAATTAAAAAAGTCGGTGGAAAAGAAGAGACAAGACGATTTTTAGAAAATCTTGGCTTTGTTACCGGCGGAGTGGTTACCGTAATCTCTGAAATCGGAGGTAACATGATTGTGAATGTGAAAGATTCCAGAGTTGCGATTGGGAAAGATATGGCAAACAAGATTATGGTTTAGTGATGAAAGAGGGCGAAAAGAGATGAAAACGTTAAAGGAGGTAGCCTGCGGTAAGACCGTCAAGGTAAAGAAACTGACTGGTGAGGGACCGGTGAAGCGAAGAATCATGGATATGGGGATCACAAAAGGAGTAGAGATTTTTGTGAGAAAAGTAGCGCCGCTTGGTGATCCGGTGGAAGTAACAGTAAGAGGATATGAATTGTCGTTGAGAAAAGCAGATGCTGAGATGATAGAAGTAGAATAATTTTTTTTAGCAAATGGTTAGTTAAAACTAATAAAAACAAGATTCGACAAACATAAAAAAGGAGAGAGAAGATGTCAGTAAAGATAGCACTAGCAGGTAACCCAAACTGCGGAAAAACAACGTTGTTCAATGCTCTGACTGGTTCAAACCAATTTGTAGGAAACTGGCCTGGAGTAACAGTAGAAAAAAAAGAAGGAAAACTGAAAGGTCATAAAGATGTTATTATCATGGACCTTCCGGGAATTTATTCTTTGTCACCATATACATTAGAGGAAGTAGTGGCGAGAAACTATTTGATTGGAGAGAGACCTGACGCCATTATTAATATCGTAGATGGTACAAATATTGAGCGAAACTTATATTTGTCCACACAATTGATGGAACTTGGCATTCCGGTAATTATGGCAGTCAACATGGTAGATGTACTGCAAAAGAACGGAGACAAGATCTATACAGATAAGCTGAGCAAAGAGCTTGGCTGTGAAGTTGTCGAGATTTCAGCATTAAAAGGAACAGGAATTCAGAAAGCTGCGGAGAAGGCAGTAGGGCTTGCGCAGAAGAAAAAAGCGATGACGCCGGTACATGCATTCTCAGAAGATGCTGAAAATACGATTAAGACAGTTGAAAACATGCTGACGGGAACTGTTCCGGAAGAACAGAAGAGATTCTTTGCAATCAAGTTGTTGGAAAAAGATGATAAGATTCAGGCACAGATTAAATCTGTTCCGGATGTATCCGCAGAGATTCAAAAAATGGAAGAACTGTTTGACGATGACACAGAAAGTATCATTACAAATGAGAGATACGTATATATTTCTTCTATTATTCATGACTGTGTCAAGAAGAATAAACAGAATAAGATGACAACATCAGATAAGATTGACCATATCGTGACGAACAGATGGCTTGCGCTTCCGATCTTTGCGGCGGTTATGTTCCTTGTATATTATATTTCGGTCACAACGGTTGGAACTTGGGTGACAGATTGGACCAATGATGTATTGTTCGGAGAAATCATTCCTCCTGCGATTGAAAAATTTCTGGTCGGTATCGGCTGCGCAGGATGGCTTCAGGGATTGATTCTTGACGGTATTGTGGCTGGTGTAGGAGCAGTTCTTGGTTTTGTACCTCAGATGCTTGTGTTATTCTTGTTCCTTGCATTTTTGGAAGCATGTGGATATATGGCGAGAGTTGCGTTTATCATGGATAGAATTTTCCGCAAATTTGGACTTTCCGGAAAATCATTTATCCCGATGCTGATCGGAAGTGGATGTGGTGTTCCGGGTATCATGGCGTCGAGAACGATTGAAAATGACCGTGACCGTAAGATGACAATCATGACAACGACATTTATTCCATGTGGAGCAAAACTTCCGATCATTGCATTGATTGCGGGAGCGTTGTTCGATGGCGCATGGTGGGTTGCACCAAGTGCTTACTTTGTTGGAATCGCAGCAATCATCTGTTCCGGTATCATTTTAAAGAAAACAAAGATGTTTGCGGGAGATCCGGCACCGTTTGTAATGGAACTTCCGGCGTATCACTGGCCAACAGTTGGAAACGTACTTAGAAGTATGTGGGAAAGAGGCTGGTCATTTATCAAAAAAGCAGGTACAATTATTCTGTTATCTACAATTGTATTGTGGTTCTTGATGAACTTTGGATGGGTTGACGGTTCATTTGGTATGTTGGAGGCAGAACAATTGAACGACAGTATTTTAGCTCACATCGGAAGTGTGATTGCACCGATCTTTGTACCACTTGGATGGGGCGACTGGAAAATGGCAGTTGCGGCAGTTACAGGATTGATTGCTAAAGAAAATGTAGTTGGTACATTTGGTATTTTATTTGGATTTGCGGAGGTAAATGCAGACAACGGTATCGAGATCTGGGGACAGCTTGCAGGAAGTATGACAGCGGTTGCAGCTTACTCATTCTTAGTGTTCAACCTTCTTTGTGCGCCTTGCTTTGCGGCGATGGGAGCAATTAAAAGAGAGATGAATAATGCAAAATGGTTCTGGTTTGCAATCGGATACCAGACAGGTCTTGCATACATTGTTTCACTTTGCATCTACCAGATTGGAACATTGATCAGCACCGGAACATTCGGCGCTGGAACTGTAGTAGCGTTTATATTAGTAATTGGGTTTATTTATCTGCTTGTCAGACCATACAAAGAAAGCAAGACATTAAATGTCAATATGAAAGGTATGGTAGGAGCAAGATAATTGACAGACCGATTGATTTTGAAATGGAGGCGGTAATATGGGAACAGCAGTTGTTGGCATTGCGTTAGCTGGAATCGTAGCACTGATTATCAGAAAAATGATTCGAGATAAGAAGAACGGAAAATCAATTCGATGTGGTGGAGACTGTAAACACTGTGGAGGACATTGTCACTAAAGATGAGGAGTGAGACTGGATGCAGAAAGAGGCTATCATTCAAAAACTGAAAGAACGAGGATGCAGAATTACAAAGCAGAGATTGATGTTGCTTGATATTATTATGGAGGAAGATTATTCCTGCTGTAAGGAAATCTATTACCGCGCATCGCAGTTAGATCCTCAGATTGGGATTGCGACGATATACAGAATGGTAAATACATTAGAGGAGATCGGAGCGATCAGCAGAAAAAACATGTATAGGATTTCGGATGTATGTGAGTGTGACGGTCAGAATGGATGTGTGATTGAGTTTGAAGATCATTCTGTGTGCCGGCTGTCATCAAACAAGCTTCAGTCGGTGATGCTTGCAGGACTGAAGGCATGCGGTTATGTGAATGAACAGAAAATTAAACAAATTGCTTTGCAGCCATGCCCACATATGTAGGAGAAAAGGAGAATGACACAGTCTGGGAGTACTGGACGGTGGCGTTCTCCTTTTTGCTGCAGAGAAAATAAACGATAAAATTTATCGATAGTGTCAAAAAAACTGGAATTTGTCGAATCATGGGAATATAATCAATGGATAAAATTATTCTAGGAGGTATTTATGATGTTAGATTGTTTAAAAGGTATCAATTTTAAGAAAACAGGTATTTTTGCGGCAGGTGTGTTGTTTGGGACAGCAGGAATCAAGCTATTATCAAGCAAAGATGCAAAGAAACTTTATACAAATGGAACGGCAGCGGTGCTCAGAGCAAAAGAATGTGTCATGAAGACTGCAACTACTATTCAGGAGAATGCAGAAGACATCTACGAAGAGGCAAAAGCAATCAATGAAGAAAGAGCAGTAAAAGAAGAGCAGGAGTTTGAAGAGACACAGACAGAAGAAATTACGGAAGAAGCTGTGGAAGAGACAGTGGCAGAATAGAGGCGACAGCAAGTGAGATTTATCATAAAACATGAGATGAAAGGCAGAATGCGAATTCATCTTCTGCAAAACAGAATGACTTATGAGCAGGCAGATATTTTGCTGTATTTTTTAACAAACATGAAAACGGTTTCATCAGCGAAAGTGTATGAGCGCACGCAGGATGCTGTCATCCGCTATACCGGTGACCGAGAGGTCATTATAGAAGAAATGAAGAGATTTTCTTATGAAAAGACGGAGGTGCCGGCGGGACTTTTAGAAAATTCTGGCAGGGCGTTAAACGCTGCTTATCAGGAAAAGTTAATCAATAAAGTTTTGTTTGGGTATGCAAGAAAATGGTTTCTTCCATATCCGGTAAATGCCCTTTATACGACGGCAGTATCGTTAAAGTATATTTATAAGGGTTTAAAGGTGTTGTGCAAAGGAAAGATTGAAGTTCCGGTTCTTGACGCAACAGCGATTGGGGTTTCCATTTTGCGAAATGATATCGATACGGCAGGTTCGGTCATGTTCCTGCTGGGAATCGGAGAAATTTTAGAAGAATGGACACATAAAAAATCAGTGGATGATCTTGCGAGAACAATGTCGTTGAATGTGGGGAAAGTATGGCTTAAACAGGGGGAACAAGACATTCTTGTTCCGGTGTCTGATATTCAGGCAGGAGATCAGGTTGTTGTACATATGGGGAATGTCATTCCGTTTGACGGCACAGTGGCAGACGGTGAGGCGATGGTCAATCAGGCGTCTCTTACCGGAGAATCTCTCCCGGTGAGAAAAGTACAAGGAAGTTCTGCGTATGCAGGAACCGTGGTGGAAGAAGGCGAAGTGACGATTACGGTCAAAGCAGTGGGCGGATCCAGCCGATTTGAAAAAATAGTTACAATGATCGAGGAATCGGAGAAGCTGAAATCTGCATTGGAAGGCAAGGCGGAGCATCTGGCGGATAAACTTGTGCCGTATACACTTGCGGGCACAGCGCTGACCTATCTTTTGACACGTAATATCACGAAAGCACTTTCCATATTGATGGTCGACTTTTCCTGTGCATTAAAGCTTGCGATGCCGATCGCTGTCCTTTCAGCGATTCGAGAAGCAGGCGTGCATAATATTACGGTAAAAGGCGGTAAGTTTTTAGAGGCAGCGGCAGAGGCAGATACGATTGTGTTCGACAAGACAGGAACACTCACAAAAGCAAAGCCTACTGTAGTGGATGTCGTTTCGTTCAACGGAGAAGATCCGGATGAACTACTTCGGATTGCAGCATGCATGGAAGAACATTTTCCGCATTCGATGGCAAAAGCAGTCGTGAACGCTGCCAAGAAGAAAAAATTGGATCATGAGGAAATGCATTCGAAAGTGGAATACATGGTTGCACACGGAATTTCTACGATGATCAATGAGAAAAAGGCAATTATCGGAAGCTATCATTTTGTCTTTGAGGATGAAAAATGTATGATCCCAGAGGGGAAAGAAGCGCTTTTTGCATCACTTCCGGTGGAATACTCTCATCTGTATCTTGCGATTGAAAAAGAATTGGCAGCAGTCATCTGCATTGAAGACCCTCTCCGAGAGGAGGCGGCAGATGTCATTGAAATACTGCGAAAATCAGGCATTTCCAAAATCGTGATGATGACAGGGGACAGCGAGCACACTGCGGCAGCGATTGCAAGAAGAGTCGGTGTAGATGAATATTATTCAGAAGTACTTCCGGAAGATAAGGCTGATTTTGTAGAAAAAGAAAAGGCAAAAGGCAGAAAAGTCATTATGATCGGAGATGGCATCAACGACTCACCGGCGCTTTCGGCTGCTGATGTAGGAGTCGCAATCAGTGACGGAGCAGAGCTTGCAAGAGAAATTGCGGATATTATGATTGGTGCAGAGAACTTGTATGAGCTTGTAATATTAAAGCAGCTGAGCGATGGACTGATGAAACGGATCAAAAGAAACTACCGATTTATTGTTACTTTTAATGCAGGACTGATTTTACTTGGGGTCAGTGGAATCTTACAGCCGACTACGTCAGCATTGTTCCATAATATGTCAACACTTGGAATCAGCCTGAAGAGTATGCAGGATTTGCTGTAGTCACATACCAGGAGGCGAAAGGATATGAAAAAACATAGATTTTGGGCATGGGCAATGATAGGATGCCTTTTTATGACATTGTACACAGGATATAAACACAAATAGTGGTGCAGCGGCTATGTGAGAAAGTTTCTCACATAGCCGTTTTTGCGTGTATTTGCAGAGAAACTCCCGGATAAATGGAATAGCCAGATTGGAGAAAATGGATGTGAGCTATCAGGCGGAGAATGCCAGTGAATGAGAATTTGATTCAGTCTGCATTGTCACGTTTGATTCAAGATAAAATGGTTCTTGTAATTGCTCAAGAGTATTCATGTTTTTACGTTCTGTCGATAGTGTTTTAAAGCATAGAACAGCCACCATTGTGGAAGGCTGTTCTCTTTGTATTTATGAGTTACAGGATCGATTCAAGTGTCCGATAGAATATTTACAACACTTCATCTAAATCTTTTTGCATTCGCAATCCTTCATGAATCAAACAACCGAAAATGATAATTAGAATTCCAAGTGTTAGATTTATACCATCGATCAGAACAAAACTTCCATAGCTAAAAATCTCAACTCCAGAAGAATGATAACCTGGAAGACGCGGAAACAAAACGGAAGATGCCAGGAACAGCCAACCAATCATCTGAATACAGAGGACCAACGATTTAGAAAAAGGTTGATCTGATAAAGCAATTTTAAGCAATGATACAAAACAACAAAAAATACATAAAAAGAATAGCGTATTCCATGCAAAAGGAAGTACATTTGTCGATTGCCAAATATGTTCCTTTAAACAAGTTACGATTTGTATAATGCCGACTGTGGAAATAAGTCCGGTCATGAGTAGCGCAAGGAATAAAAGAATACGCATGCGTGTTGAAAATGTTTTCGAATGTTTAACAGAAATATTTGTATCAAAATCATTTGGTTTCATCTTTCGGTTCTCCTTCCTGTGTTTTGTCATCTTTTATAAATTCCAATATGTCACCGGGCTGGCAGTCTAATACGTCACAAATCGCATTGAGTGTAGAGAAGCGTATTGCACTGATCTTCCCGGTTTTTATTTTTGAAAGATTTACATTTGTAACTCCGACTTTGGTGGAAAGTTCGTTCAGACTCATCTTGCGGTCTGCCATGATTCGGTCTAGTCTTAAAATGATTGCCATGTAGTTAATCTCCTTTATAAAGTCTCGTTTACTTCTTTTGAAGTTCAATTCTGTATTTGATATCTCCATTGTATGCCTGGAATAAATGTTTGTCAACTAAAATTTAATGATAAACATTAAAAATGATAAAATTCTTGACATGAAATAAAAGTTAGCATATACTAATCCATGTATTTTAAATGAAAATGCTTATCAATATCAAAAATGGAGAGCAAAATGGTGGACATAAATAAGAAGAGAGAAAAGGAAAAGAAAACGCTGCATGTGATGATTGAGGTGTATTGTCGTGGAAAACACAAGCACAAGGGAGAACTCTGCCCGGAATGTCAGAAACTGTTGGACTATGCGTTGATTCGAACGGAAAAATGTCCGTTCATGGAGACAAAGACATTTTGCAGTGCCTGCAAAGTGCATTGTTATTCAAAAGAGATGCAGGAAAAGATCAAAGAAGTTATGAAGTATGCAGGACCGAGAATGTTGTTTTATCATCCGCTTCAGGCGCTGGACCATATGTGGGTGACAATGAAAGGAAAAATAAAAAAGAGATAGGAGAAGAAAAATGAATAAGAAGAAAATTATTGATAAGTTGTTGATTGTTTCGATTGTAGTGATGGCGGTCAGCGGTTTTTTGATAAGACCGACAGGAGAGATGATGGCAGTCATTGCTATGCATAAGCTTTCGGCGGTTATTTTTTGCGTACTGGGGATAGCCCATGCTGTGCAATATAAGACTAAGAAAAGGAAGGGAAAGCAATATGTTTCATAAGAGGTTGATCAAAGAATTTAGAGAAAATCAGAAAAACATTTGGGGGATGGTTCTTACACAGTGGGTCATGCTCATTGCAAATGTTGTGCTGATGCTCCAGACAGCTGCGTTTATAGCTGGAATGGTTCGTGGAGAAAATCTGCAAAACCAAAGTATCAGGCTGCTTGTGACGTTGGCAGTTGTTGTGGTTGTACGAAGCTTGATGTCACTGCTCAACAGCAAGTTGTCATTTGAGGCATCGAAGCAGGTGAAAGCGAGACTGCGAACGATGGTGTATGAGAAAATGATGCGGCTTGGGAGCAGTTATAAAGAATATTTTCAGACATCTGAGGTGGTGCAGATCACCACGGAAGGTGTAGAACAGTTGGAAATTTATTTTGGAAAATACATGCCACAGTTTTTCTACAGCATGCTTGCACCGGTCACACTATTTGTCATTGTAGGAACGATGAGCCTGAAAGTGGCGGTCGTGCTTTTAATCTGTGTTCCGTTGATTCCGCTTTCAATTGTAGCAGTTCAGAAATTTGCGAAAAAGATGCTTGCAAAATATTGGGGAACATACACGGAGATGGGAGATTCCTTTTTGGAGTGCCTTCAGGGACTTACGACATTGAAAATTTATCAGGCAGATGAGCGTTATGCAAAAAGAATGGATGAGGAAGCGGAAAAATTTCGTAAAGTAACGATGCGCGTGCTCATCATGCAGTTGAATTCCATCAGTATTATGGATTTGGTAGCCTACGGTGGGGCAGCAGTCGGTATCATCTTGAGTATTTTAGAGTATCAAAAAGGTGTAATCGGACTGGCGCAATGCTTCTTCATTATTATGATCTCAGCCGAGTTTTTCCTGCCGCTTCGTTTGCTTGGTTCCTTCTTCCACATTGCGATGAATGGAAATGCTGCAGCGGATAAGATTTTCCGACTGGTAGATTTGGAAGAAGATCAAGGAGAAAAATCTGCCGAAATGGAAGGGGAATCTGATGAGATTGCGTTTTCAAATGTAAGTTTTTCCTATGAGGCAAAGAAAAAGGTGCTGGAAGGTATCAGCTTCCGGGCAGGTCATGGATTGACTGCATTGGTCGGGGAATCCGGTTGCGGAAAGAGTACCACTACGCTGCTTTTAATGGGAGACAGAAGGGCAGATGAGGGACAGATTTTTATCGGAGATATGCCAATTGACAAAATGGACTTGAAAGCACTTCGAAGAAAGATTACCCGTATCCGGCATGACAGTTATCTGTTTGCAGGAACAATTCGGGAAAACCTTCTCATGGGAAAAGAAGATGCGACAGAAACACAGATGAAAGAGGCGCTTCGCGAGGTGAATCTGTTGGACTTTGTGGAAAAAAGCGGAGGGCTGGATTTTGTTCTCCTTGAGAAAGCGTCTAATCTTTCGGGCGGACAGAAGCAAAGGCTGTCTCTTGCAAGGGCGCTTTTGCATGACACGCCAATCTACATATTTGATGAGGCAACTTCTAATGTAGATGTGGAAAGTGAAAATGATATTATGGCGGTTGTGAGAAAACTGGCAAAAACAAAAACAGTTCTTTTGATCTCACACAGACTTGCGAATGTTGTGTCTGCGGATCAGATATATGTGCTGAAAGACGGAATGATTGTGGAAAAAGGACAGCACGAAGCGCTTTGCAAAGAAGATGGATACTATCACAGATTATTCAGACAGCAGAGCGCATTGGAGCAATTTGGAAAGGGGGCGGTTGCCAATGAATAAAAACAGAAATGGATTTCAGGTGATGCTTGGTCTGGTTGGTATGATCAAACCCCTTCTCGGAGTGATGTGTATTGCGATCATCATGGGATGTATCGGAAATTTGATGGCGATTTTTATTACGATTCTCGGAGGGGCGGCAATTGGAAATCTGCTTGGAGAAGTGACTGGCATTTCCATGAAAATGATATTCGTGCTGCTTGTTGTATTTGCGGTATTGCGAGGAGTACTTCGCTATGCGGAACAGGCAAGTAACCATTATATTGCATTTAAATTACTTGCCAGAATCCGTCATCAGATATTTGCCTCTTTGAGAAAATTGGCTCCGGCAAAGCTGGATGGCAAAGAAAAGGGGAATCTGATTTCGATTATCACAAGCGATATTGAACTTTTGGAAGTGTTCTATGCACACACGATTTCACCGATTGCAATTGCGGCAATCACGTCGCTTGTGATGGTTGCATTTATCGGACAGTTCCATGTGGGACTGGGGGTATTGGCGGCGGTGTTCTATCTGCTTGTCGGGCTGGCCGTTCCGGTGGTGAACAGTAAAGCAGGACAGAAACACGGGCAAAAATACCGCAGTATTTATGGGAAATTAAATACAACTGTTTTGGATAATCTGTATGGATTAGACGAAATTTTACAGTATGAAAAACAAAAAGAACGTCAGGAAAAAATGGATGCGTTCACGGAGCATCTGGAGCAGGTGAATGCAACTTTGAAAAAACAGGAGGCAGTACAGAGAATCAGTACAGATACGGTTATTCTTGTCGCGGGAGTGTGCATGACATTATATAGCGGTCTTTTGGCATCGAACGGGGTGATAAGCACCGGAAATGCAATTATCTGTATCATCGCCATGATGAGTTCATTTGGACCGACAGCGGCATTGTCTGCGCTTTCAAACAACCTGAATCAGACGCTTGCAAGTGGAAATCGTGTATTGAACCTGCTTGCCGAAGAGCCGGTTGTGATGGATGTGGAAAGTAATGTGGAAGTTCCGGATGAAGATATTCGTATTTCAAATGTGACGTTCACATACCCGGAAGACAAAAAAGAAGAAAAACCAATTTTGAAAAATTTCTCATTGGATATCCGCAAAAATACGATTCATGGTATTCTCGGAAGAAGCGGATGTGGGAAATCAACGTTGTTAAAGCTGCTTATGCGTTTTTATGAGACAGATTCCGGCAGTGTCAGCTATGGAACGCGCAACGTAAACGAGATTGACACAGGGCATTTGCGAAATCATATCTCCTATGTGACGCAGGAAACCTTCTTGTTCCAGGACACAATTGAAAATAATATCAAGGTGGCGAAGGCGGATGCGACAAGAGAAGAGGTGATTGAGGCTGCGAAAAAGGCAGCAATTCATGATTTTATCGATTCCCTGCCACAGGGGTATGACACAAAGCTTGGGGAACTCGGAGATTCGGTATCAGGAGGAGAACGCCAGAGAATCGGAATTGCGAGGGCATTTCTTCATGATGCCAAGACTATTTTGCTGGATGAGCCTACAAGCAATATTGACAGCCTGAATGAGGGAATTATCTTGAAAAGCTTGTTGGAAGAGCGGAAAGATAAGACAATTGTACTTGTGTCTCATCGCAAATCAACAATGTCGATTGTGGACGAAGTGACACAGATGTAAAAAAGATTGCGCAGTAGCGCAATCTTTTTTAATACCTAGACTTGTGATTCGCTCTTTATAATTTTCTTGAAATTAATATAAAACAACGTGGCAGTTGTGAGAATTGCAATGGCATCTGCAATTGGTTCCGCCAAAAAGACTGCTTTGACATTGTCCTCCATGAATGCCGGCAAAATATAAATAAGTGGAATCAGCACAAGTATCTTTCGGAATACGGCAAGGAATGCACTGATTTTAGAATTTCCGAATGCGATAAATGTTTGCTGGCAGGAAACCTGAACGCCCATAAGGAAGATACATGCCAGATAAATGCGAAGCGCCCATTGTGACAATTCTGCCAACTGCGTATCGCTTGTGAATATAGATACAAATATCGACGGCGCAAACTCGGCAATGAGCCAAATGATTGTGGCATAGACAACACACGAGATGGTCTGCAGTTTGAATGCCTGCTTGATTCGGTCTATTTTCTTCGCACCATAATTATAGCTGATAATCGGTTGACCACCCTGAGTGATTCCCTGCAGTGGAAGCATTGCAAACTGCATGATGCTCGATAAAATCGTCATGGCGCCGACTGCCAGGTCACCTCCGTATTTCAGCAGAGAAGAATTAAAGCAAAGAACAAGCACACTTTCAGTAGCCTGCATTGCAAATGGAGCAATTCCGAGCGCTGCGCAAGGTAAAAAGACAGAAGCTTTTATCTTTAAATTTTTCTTCTTGATACGAAGAATCGTCTTTTTGCCACATAAGAATTTCAGCGCCCAGACAGCGCTTAGCGCCTGTGAGAGAACGGTGGCGACAGCAGCGCCTTGTACACCCATGTTGAAACCGAAGATGAAAATAGGGTCCAAAATAATATTTGTGACAGCGCCGATAATGACTGTCATCATACTAATCGTAGAAAATCCCTGTGCGGAGATAAAGGCATTCATTCCTAAAGTAAGCTGTACAAAAATCGTACCGATAGCATAGATTGTCATATAACTTTTGGCGTAGGAAATTGTATTTTTACTGGCGCCAAATAAATAAAGCAGCGGTTCTTGAAAAACCAGCACAGTGACCGTTAGAATAATGGAGGCAATGACCAGCGCCGAAAAACTGTTTCCTAAAATCTTTTCGGCAGTGTCATTGTCTTTTTTCCCCATGTAGATACTGGCTCTTGGCGCACCGCCCATTCCCATCAGATAAGCGAATGCGGAGATGATCATAATAATCGGGAAACAGACACCGACCCCTGTAAGTGCAGCGGAACCGACTTCCGGAATATGTCCGATATACATTCGGTCAACCATATTGTAAAGTGCGTTGACTACTTGGGAAGTAATAGCCGGAACTGCCAGAACAAGTAAAAGATGTCGGACCGGTTCATTCCCTAAGTCTACTTCTCTAGACATTGTTTTTTTCATGTTGTGTTTCATTCCTTTCTTTAAAACGTGTCAAAATTTTCGTCATTGTAGTTTCAACCTGTTGAAGTTCTTCTTTGGAAATACCTTGTAAAACTTCATTGTTCATCTTTGTGAGTTCCTCGTTCAGCTTTTGAATGACAGGAGCTGCCTGAGGAGAAAATGAAAGTCGCTGGATACGTTTATCAGCGTCATCTTTTGCACAAATAATGTATCCTTTCTCAACTAATGCATCAATACTCCTGCTGATCAGCCCTTTGGATACGCCGAGAATCGTACATAACTGACTGCTTGTATTGATGGAGGGATTATTGGAAAGAAGAATCAGGATGGAAATTTCATTTGGAGAAAAATTCTCATTTGTAAATTTCAAATTCAATTCATTTGCATATACTCGGCGAATTTGATTAAAGTATCCGAGCATCTCTTCCACGGTTTGTCTCATATCCACCTCCGATTTCAAAATAGTTTACTTGTAAACAAAATATAGTATAGAACTGAATGCAAAACGTGTCAATGCGTTATTGAACAATTTTATTGATAATTTGTCTTGACTTATAGGATAAAATTAGATATTATAAACACAAGTTAGAAATAACTAACTCAAGGAGGAAATATGAGCAGAGAAATATTTGAAATCGTTCAGGGAATGGATTTGAAAAATATCGAGACGCAATTGGCATTACAATGTGCGCCGCTTATCACAGGATTAAAAATTTCTAATATGTTGATTGTTTCAAATGAAGATGAAAAATTAGTGCGGGCAATTTTAAAAAGAACAGGTATTTCTTGCTATCGTCTTTTACAGAATGAAAAGAAGATCACGCTTCTTTTGTTCCGCAGAAATCAATTGGAGAAATTTTTGGAGAGAGAGGATGTAAGCGAGGTACTCCGCGAAGAAGGGTATGTCGAAATCCAGCTTGGGAGAATCCTCAGTATTTTTCAGATGCGCTATCGGGCATATATGAATGGTTCAAAAATATTTCCGCATGAGATGGGGCTGCTTTTAGGGTATCCGGTGGAAGATGTGACTGGTTTTATGGTGCATGGAGGAAAGAATTCTCTGTATTCCGGATATTGGAAAGTTTATGCAGACGTCGCAAAAAAACTTGAGATTTTCAAGCAGTTTGAGATGGCAAAAGAGATGCTCATCCGGCTTGTTTCAAGCGGTGTCAGTATGGAAGAAATTATAGGATATTATAATGAAAATACACTGCAGACAGCGGTGGTATAGGAGGTATGAAAGATGAGCAGAATCAATGTTGTATATTGGTCACAGACAGGTAACACAGAAGAGATGGCTGAGGCAATCGGAAAAGGAATCACACAGGCAGGAGGAGAAGCAGTTGTATCTGAAGTTAGCGCAATTTCTCCGGATGCGTTGAAAGATGAGAATGTGTTCGCTCTTGGCTGCCCGGCAATGGGAGCAGAAGTGCTTGAGGAAGCTGAGATGGAACCGTTTGTCGAAGCAGTAGAAAGCTTTGCGGCAGGCAAGAAAATCGCGTTGTTTGGTTCCTATGGCTGGGGAGACGGAGAATGGATGCGTGACTGGGTAGAGCGTATGCAGAATGCAGGAGCAGAGATTGTAAACGGAGAAGGTTTGATCTGTCAGGAAGCGCCGGATGATGAAGTGCTTGCCGCGTGTGAAGAACTTGGAAAGCAGCTTGTGTAACAGAGGGAGATTTCTATGAGTGTTGTGATTGTTGGCGGACATGACCGTATGGTCTGTCAGTATAAAAAAATATGTAAAGGGTATAAATGCAAAGCAAAAATATTTACGCAGATGTCGGCAAACTTAAGTGAGCAGATCGGAAGTCCGGATTTACTGATTCTGTTTACCAACACAGTGTCGCACAAGATGGTAAAATGCGCGATTACCGAGGCGGAAAAATGTAATGCAGAAATCGTGCGCTGCCATACAAGCAGCAAAAGTGCGTTGAATGAAATTCTTCAAAATGCATGCGTGGGATAATGAAAATCTAACATGAGAGAGTTGTTAGTTGAGTGAATGAAAATGCTCGGACGAGGTGAAACGGTCCGGGCATTTTGCTGTACTTAAGGTAGAAAAATTTACAACGTTATGGTAATATTGGGGTGACTGGTTTTAATGAAAAATAGAGGTGCAGATATGGAAGAAACAGGAATTGACGGAGAAGTTTTGAGAGAAATTTGTGATTTGGCAGAGAAATATCATATTCAAAAAGTGATTTTGTTTGGTTCACGAGCAAGAGGCGACTTTAAGAGAACAAGTGATATTGATTTGGCGGTAGAAGGTGGCGAAGTGGAAAGTTTTGCGTTAGATATTGACGAAGAGACAACTACTTTGCTCGAATATGATATTGTTGATTTAGCAAGAAAGATACAACCGGAATTACGAGAATCCATTGAAAGAGAGGGAAAGATTCTATATGAAAAAATATGAAAATTTTTGTGCGGCTTTAGAAAACATGAAGGAAATATATAAATATAATCCCCCATATGACAACGTAGTTTTGACCGGTTTAGTAGGATTATATGAAATTTGTTTTGAACAATCTTGGAAAATGATGAAAGAGATATTAGAGAGACATGGTTTTGAAGAGGGGGCTACCGGCTCACCTAAGATTATTTTAAAAACAGCATATAAAGCGAATATGATTCAAGATGAAAAACTGTGGATATCTGCGTTGCAGGAGCGAAATAATGTGACACATTCTTATAATAAGAGTATTGCACTAGATATTGTAACAAAAGCTAAAAATGAATTTTATGAAATGTTTTGCGAATTGAAAAGAGAAGTGGAAACAAGATGGCTTTAGATTACACATATTTTTCCGGCGTAGAAGATGGTATCTCATCTGTATTTGAAAAATTAGCGGAAGTTTTTGAATATCAGGTGTTTGAGCTGTGTGTCGGTGAAGAGTATCTGATTCCTTATATGATGAACGACGCAGTGGAGAATTATCTGATTTTGAAAAACGGTCAAATGATTGGAAATTATCTGAATGATGATACGCTTGAAGTGACAGCGAAGCTTGCGGTTGAAAAAGACAGGTATGTGTTGAGTGTAAGACAAAGTGAGGAGAATGCTTTCACACTTTATTTTAGCGAGATTGAAGAGCGCATACAGTGCTTTCAGTATCATAGGATCGGACATTTCTGGGTGAAAGGACAGGAACAGTGGCGTCAGCTTGTTTATATAATAGGAACAATTTATGAAAAATACGACTATCTAGGCGAAGCATATTGCAATAAGAGCGAAAAAGAGTTGCTGAGGTTAGTTGAATTTCCGCCATTTCGCATGTGGTCACCGATTCATGAGTCACTGGAGGAAAAATATCCGGCGACCTATGAAGGGGTTACTTGCATGGAAAGGCTGGCAAAAAAGGCAAAAGATACGAGGTATTTGTGGCTCGTTAAATTGTATCGGTATTTTCCGAATCGAATATTAGAAAAAATGTTGGCTATGAGACTTTTGAACCCGAAAAGGCAGAGGCTTTATGAGACAATCTGGCAGGAAGTTCAGTCTGCATCGGAAGTGTATCCGGAACGAGACTATGGTGCGCGACTGAATGAGGAAATTCGACGAAAACGAAAAGAAATTCATGCGAAAATGCTTGAAGATGGATTCGAGGGGACGTATCCGGAATACTACAAAAAGCGGATGCAGATTACTGTCGCTGAAGAACATCCATTTACCGTGTCGATGTTGGAATTTGAAAATTTCGTATTCCGTGTGCATTTCATGGTATCAAAATGTGGAAAACATGTTAAAATAGGAAAAAACTGTGGATTTTTTCGCGGATTAGGAAGAATAGGACAGATTGAAAGGGAAGAAACATGAGAAAAAAGGAATTAGCCTTGGAAGTAATAGAACGTTTGAAAAAGGAATATCCGGATGCAGACTGCACACTTGACTATGATGAAGCGTGGAAGCTGCTTGTCGGTGTCAGGCTGGCAGCGCAGTGTACCGATGAGAGAGTTAATATCGTTGTGGGAAAATTATACGAGAAATACCCGGATGTGAACGCATTGGCGGCTGCAGATGTGGATAAGATTGAAGAAATTGTAAGACCGTGTGGATTAGGCAAGAGCAAAGCGCGGGATATCAGTGCGTGTATGAAGATTTTGCGCGATGAGTATGGTGGAAATATTCCAAATACGTTTGAAGAGTTATTAAAATTGCCGGGCGTCGGAAGAAAAAGCGCGAACCTGATTATGGGTGACGTATTCGGGGAGCCGGCGATTGTGACAGACACACATTGTATTCGTCTTGTAAATCGCATCGGGCTTGTCAAAGATTTGAAAGAACCGAAAAAAGTAGAGATGGAGCTATGGAAAATTATTCCGCCGGAGGAAGGAAGCGATTTTTGCCACAGGCTTGTATACCATGGCCGTGATGTCTGTACAGCCAGAACAAAACCACATTGTGACAGATGTTGTTTGGAGGATATTTGCAAAAAAGCCGGAGTAAAGTAGTAAGGCATCTTGCAAAGAGCGAGTGAAATATAGTATCATCAGAAGAAAGCGGTTTATGGCCGATAATATGAAAGAAATCGAGGAGAAAAATATGAGTCAGGAAGTTTTAGCAGTAGTAGCAGGAGAAGAGATTACACAGGCAGAGTTTGATGCGTTTTTACAGGGGGTGCCAAGAGAGCAGCAACCGTATCTTTCCAACCCACAGTTCAGAGAACAGTGCTTGGAACAATTGATTGCATTACATATGTTTGCGAAAAATGGCGAAGAGATGAAGTTAGAGGAAACGGAAGAGTTCAAAAAACTGGTGGAAAATGCAAGAAGAGATATCCTTGCACAGATGGCTATGAGAGAGACTTTGAAAGATGTTGTGGTATCGGAAGAAGAAATCGAAGCTTACTATGAGGCGAACAAACAACACTTCACAAAAGGGGACACTGTCAGTGCCAAACATATTTTGACAGATTCCGAAGAAAAATGTAACTCTATTTTAGAATCTATCACAACTGGTGAAAAAGAATTTGAGACAGCGGCGAAAGAATTTTCAACATGTCCATCAGGAGCGAAAGGCGGAGACCTTGGAGAATTCGGACGAGGACAGATGGTAAAAGAATTCGAAGATGCGGCATTTGCAGCAGAAATTGGACATGTAGTGGGACCTGTAAAGACACAGTTTGGATACCACTTGATTAAAGTTGAAAAGAAAAATGAAGCTACAGTTGCGTCATTGGAAGAAGTGAAAGAGACAATCAGAAGAACTTTGCTTCAGCAGAAACAAAATGAGGCATATAATACAAAAGTAGAAGAGATGAAGAAAAAATATGTAAAATAGCAGATACTGCTGTTGAGGATTGGGACGTAGTAAATTTATATTTTATTACGTCCTAATTTATTGTAATTAAGCATTGCTTGTATTATAATAAATAATACTTAATTTGGGATAAGAGGTGATTATATGATTTTGTCATTGGATATGGGAAGCGAGGTTCCAATCTATGTGCAGCTGCGGAATCAGATTGTAACAGGGATTGGGAAGGGCGAACTGGCAGTAGGGGAGCGGCTTCCGACAGTCCGTCAGCTTGCACAGGATGCAGGAGTGAACGTGATGACAGTCAATAAGACTTATCAGTTGTTAAAGCTAGAAGGATTTATCGAAATTGACCGGAGAAAGGGTGCGATTGTTTGCCCGATAAGGGAGACTCAGGATTGTTTTCGGGAGAAATTGGAGTCTGAGTTAGAGCTACTTTCGGCAGAAGCAAGCATAAAAGGAATGAGTGAGGATGAGTTTCTAAAGGTTTGCATGAAAATGTTTCAGAGGATGCATCCGACGATGATGGAGGAGGTATGATTATGGAAGTGGCAATTCTCATGTTAGTTATTTTTCTGTTTACGGATATCATGGTTGTTGGAATCTGTATGCTTGCATACGCGGGAAAAGAAGAGTATAGTGGGGGAATGCTTTTTGGCGTGCACATTCCAAAAGAAAAAGTGGATGAGAAAACAGTGCGGGACATGGCAGAGACATATAAAAAGAAGTACAAAAAATTTCAGCGATGGAACATGATTCTAGGGATATTGGTGTGTGGGGTGACATTTGCTGGCATTGGGATTTTTATGATTGTCTGGACTGTTTGGCTCACGGAATATATTGTCGGTCTCTATTGGATTGTCTATGGGACACACCGAAGGATGTATAATCTGAAGGTGGAAAATGGATGGGTTATGGAATCGGCAAAACAGATTATTTATGTGGATACGGAAGTGTCTGCTCATGCGGACAAAATGCCACTGTCAAAAAAGTGGTATCTTGTACTTTTTTTCCTGACTTGTGCGGTTATGTTGTTTCCTGAGATGAAAGCATACCTGAGAGAGGAGAACATCGCCTATGTGTTGTTTGGGAGTGCACTTGGTGTGAATGTGTGTTTCTTTGGCTTGCACTGGTGGATTGCGTGCAGACCAAATGTTGTATACAGCAAAAAAAGTCAGGTGAACATGACTTTAAATCAGTTGATAAAACGGACTTGGACAATCTGCCTGCTTGTGTGCGCTGCGGTAAATACGTCAGCATGGTTGTATGTTTCTGTCTGTATGATGAAAAATCAATGGCTGACATCGGCTGATTTTTGCATATACATCTTGTTACAAGTAACTTCCGGCGCAATTTTAATGGGAGGTTTATGTTGGATTTTACAGAAGAAGAAAGAAATAATGTCAATCGATACCGAAATAATTGAGACAGATGACGATGTGTATTGGAAAAATGGCTGGTACAGCAACCCGCATGACAAAAGGCTGTTTGTTCAAGACCGCATGTGTGGGATGAATTATTCGATGAACATGGCGAAGAACTCGGCGAAAATCTTCACAGCGGTAATTAGCGCTGTACTCATAGGGTGTGTTATATGGGTTGTGGCTATTTTAGTAGAGTTTGCTACTACGGAGGTGACAGTCTGCATGGCAGGTGGTAAGATGGATATACGGGCAGCTTCCTATGACTGCCAGATTCAATCGGAGCAAATTCTTTCTGTGAAACTGCTTGATGAGATGCCGGAAGATAATTTTTACAGAAGCAATGGAGGAGATACAGAAAAATTTCTGATAGGGCATTTCAGAGGAAAAGAAACCGGAAAATGTATGATGTTTTTATATAAGGAAGAAACTCCGATTATAGAGATTCAATTAGAAGATATGATTGTATTTTTGAATAGTGAAAACAAAGAAGAGACAGAGGAGTGGTATGATTATGCGAGAGACAGTATTGTTGATTAATTTTCAAGATGAAAAGCAGCTGCGTGATTTGAAAATGATTTTATTTACGCTGAAAATTCGAATGAAGAAGGTAGAAAAGAAAGAGTATTTGCAGCAAATCGGTTTCCTTGCGGGAATGAAGAATATGGAAGCTGCGCCGGAGTGCTATGAGGGGGAAGAGTTAGAGAAAGAGATGATGGTATTCGCTGGAATATCGAATCAAAGGCTGGACCAGATTCTTTCTATGATGAGAAAAAATGGAGTGAAGCGAGTGGATTATAAGGCGATTCTGACAGAGACAAATAAAACGTGGACAGTTCCAAGGCTCTATGAAGAGATTTCAAAAGAGCATGCGCAGATGCACAGACAATCATAAGCAGTATAAAAGGCAGCCTATTCGGCTGCCTCTTCCGTCTCTGATGTGACATCTGTACTTACACGCGGTTCTGTCACAGTGACAACGGTGGAATCTAAATCTGTTATCAAATCTATATTTTCATCTTTGGCAATTACGAGGTCTTTTACTCGAATGGTATCTCCGATTTTTAAGTCTCCAACGTCAAGTTCGATTTTTTCAACTAAAGATGCAGGAAGAGCCTTGTAATTGATTTCATGCAGCATCTGCTGTGGGATTCCTGCGACAAGCTTACTCTCATTGAGAAGATGGATTTCAGCAGAAGAATGTACCTTTTCAGAGCTTACAAGTGCCTGAAAATCGATTTCTTCCACGAAACCTTTCAGTGGATTGTAATCTACTTCTTTAATGAGGGCGTCATAAGTTTTGCCTTCCAGTTGAAGCAGGACTCTTCCACCTTTCCCTTCGGATTTCAGGAGTCGTTCGACTTCGCTCTTTTCCATTTTCAAAGGAATGGATTTTTCCAATTCACGGCCGAAAATACATCCGGTCACAAATCCTTCTTTTCTAAGTGCTTTGGCTTTGATTGACATGTTACGTGTTTCAGCTTTTAAAGTATTCATTTACCTTTTCCTCCAATTACTGAATCGTACTTAGCAAGCCTTCAACTTTGTAGTTCATATTGCAAAGAGGTTTTGTTAAGTGTATTTCCTTGTTACAGTTTCAGTATACACCTCTTGTCAAGAGGAAAAGAAAAAACATAGTGATAGTTGATGATGAAATTGCTGAAAGTATTTTGATATTTGGTTGAAAAATACGAAAAAATATTGTGCTAGAATTGACATGAGTAGTGGAAATAGACTATAATCATAAAATGTATCTATTCACATTAGTACATGTTATACCAAAATATGAAAAGGAGAAGTGTTATGAAGAAGAAACAGGTGCAAAGACTGGTTGCTTTTTCACTGGCAACAATGATGACATTGCAGGGATTGTCTGTAAATGCATCAGGGCAGGTTCAGGTTCGCACAGATTCGAACACACAGATGAGCTCGGATAAAGAAGTGGTGTATGTCAACACATACGACACATCAAAAAGAGTTCATGATTTTGATGCGAACTGGAAGTTTTATTTAGGAGATGCGGATGGAGCAGAAGCTGTTAATTTTGATGATTCTGCTTGGAGAACAGTATCAGTTCCTCATGACTACAGCATCGAGCAGGAGTATACACAGTCAGGAGAAGCAGAAAGCGGATATCTTCCGGGCGGTACAGGCTGGTATCGAAAGCATTTTACATTAACAGAGGATATGAAAGATAAGGAAATCCGACTTGACTTTGGCGGCGTTTATATGAATGCGACCGTATGGGTAAATGGAACTCAGTTAGGTACACATCCTTACGGATACACTCCATTTTCTTTTGATATCACAGACTATGTGAAAGCAGGAGAAGAGAATGTGATCACTGTGAAAGTGGATCATCAGACACCTTCAAGCCGTTGGTATTCGGGAAGTGGTATTTATCGCAGTGTGGATCTCACTGTGATGGATAAAGTTCATGTGGATTTGAACGGAACAAAGATTGCGACGCCGAATCTTGCAAAAGAAAAAGATGGCGATGTCAATATGGACATTGTGACAACGGTTGCAAATGAAGAAAAAGAGACAAAAGAGGTTACGCTTGTTCACACTTTGCGTGAAAAAGGGAAAAAAGATACAGTTGCAACAGTGACTACAGAGAAACAGTCTGTGGAAGCAGGAAAGACAGCTGATATAGAAGCAAAATTAAAAGTAAATAAACCGAAATTATGGGGACTTGGCGAAAAGAACGCACATCTCTATACAGTGACAACAGAAGTAAAAGTGAATGATAAAGTAGTTGACACTTATGACACAGATTACGGTTTCCGTTATACAGAACTTGATACGAAGACAGGATTTTCTCTCAATGGAGAAAAGGTAAAATTACAGGGTGTATGTATGCACCACGATCAGGGAGCGCTCGGTGCAGAAGCGCAGAAACGTGCAATTGAGCGTCAGGTAGAGATTCTGCAGGAGATGGGATGTAATTCTATCCGTGTGACACATAACCCAGCGGCAGAAGAGCTAATTGAAGTATGTAACGAAAAAGGTATCTTAGTTATTAATGAATTGTTTGATGGATGGCACAAGGCTAAGAATGGTAATGTGAATGATTATGCGAAGTGGTTTAATCAAACAATTGGAGATGAAAATAAAATCTTAGATGGAAAATCAGATATGACATGGGCTGAGTTTGATTTGAAATCGACATTAAATCAGGGGAAAAATGATCCGTCTATTATCATGTGGTCACTTGGTAATGAAATCAGTGAAGGTGCCAGCGAAGGTGGTTATTACGAGATTTCAAAGAATCTGATCAAATGGGCGCAAGAGATAGATACATCTAAACCATTGACAATCGGAAGCAACCGAGTGAAAGGCGCTATTGGGCAAGCAGATAATGAGCATATTAAGATTGCGAACGATTTGACAAAGATTGGCGGTATGTCAGGAACAAACTATTCTGGCGGATCAAATTATGATGCGCTACACAGTACATATCCGGAATGGTTCTTATATGGTTCTGAGACAGCATCTGCTGTAAATAGTCGTGGAGTATATACTACAAAAGCGAATGCAGCATTGGATCAGGATAAACAGCTTACCTCGTATGACAAATCAAAGGTAAACTGGGGAGCTTTGGCAAGTGAAGCTTGGTATGATGTAATCACAAGAGACTTTGTTGCCGGCGAGTATGTGTGGACTGGATTTGACTATATTGGAGAACCGACACCGGCAAATAAAATCAATGCAGGAGCTGCAACTTCATGGCCATCTCCGAAAAACTCTTATTTCGGGATCGTGGATACAGCAGGATTGCCAAAAGACAGCTATTACTTCTATCAGAGTCAGTGGAATGATGAAGTAAATACATTGCATGTTCTTCCGACTTGGAATGAAGACAGCCTTATGAAAGATGAAAATGGCAATGTTGAAGTTGTTGTCTATTCAGATGCGGCAAAAGTGAAGTTATTTTTGAATGATAAGGAAATTGCTGAGCAGACATTTGAAGAACATACAACAGGAGCGGGCTATAAGTATCAAACGGTCAAGGGTAAAACTGGACATGAAAGCATGTATATGACATTTAGTGTTCCATATGAGAAAGGAACATTAAAAGCAGTTGCCTACGATAAAGATGGAAATGAGATTAAAAATACACAGGGACGTTCTTCAGTGACGACAACTGATAAAGCGACTAAATTAGATGCAACAGTAGACCGCAACAGTATTAAGGCAGATGGAAAAGATCTTTCTTATATCACGGTGGATGTAACAGACGCAAATGGAAATATTGTACCAGATGCAGACAACAACGTGAGATTTACTGTGGAAGGCGCAGGTACTTTAGTTGGTGTGGACAACGGAAAACAGGCAGACCATCAGTCATATCAGGATGACAACCGTGATGCGTACAATGGTTCTCTTGTTGCAATCGTGCAATCAACAAAAGATGCAGGAAAGATTACGGTAAAAGCAGAAGCTGACGGATTGACGTTGGATACTGTTGAGATTACGACAACAGAGGTGGAAGACGGAACTGTAGATAAAACTCAGGTGGACAGCTTCTACATGTCAAAACACTATTATGTAAAAGCAGGCAGTAAAGTACAATTGCCGGAGACAATCAAAACTCGTTTTAAAGACGGAACAGAGAAAGACTTACCGGTAAAATGGGATGAAATTAAGGAGACAACAGGAAGCTTTGTTGTGAATGGTCTCGTAGATGGAAAATATAAAGTTTCTGTTACAGTAAATGTCATTGACCAATTAGGTGGTTTAATGAATTATTCTGCAACAACACCGAAGGGAACGGAACCGAATCTTCCGACAACACGACCTGCAATTGCACAGGATGGAACAGTCTTAAATGTATCATTCCCTGTAACTTGGGAAAAAGTAGACAAGACCAAATATGACGAGCCTGGAATTGTTACAGTTAATGGTACGTCGAATGTTTTGGGAACTGCAATGGAAGTTACAGCATCGATTCGTGTACAAGAAGAGACGTATGAGATTGTTGGGTCAGTAGATAATCCTTCTCAGCTGACACAGGATATTGAAAAAGATAAGCAGTCCGATACGCTGGATGCAGTTTGGGATGGAAAAACTGCAATTGCAGACAACACAAGCGGCGGACCAAATCCAACAGCGTGGAGTAATTATAAAAATTCTCAAGCCGGAGATAACACTGCGGAAATTACATTCCAATATGCTACACAACAAGTAATTGGAGAAGTGACAGTTCATTTCTTTAAAGACAGTGCATCTGCACGTTATCCAAAGGCAGGAACAACAAAGCTTTATGTAAAACCAAATGACGGTGATGACTGGCAGGAAGTTGTAGCAGAAGAAACAATTGGAGAAGAGAATGGTCGTGTGAAAGCATATACATATAAGTTCAATCCGGTTGGAGCTACATTGTTCAAGGTTGCAGTTACAAACAGTGATGAGGTATTGACGACTGGTCACAAGCCATGTACCGGTATCACGGAGATTGAAATCAAAAAAGCAGTTGGTTCTTATAAGACAAACACAACAGCAAAATTGGCTTCTCTTGAAGTGAATGGAAAAGCATTGACAGCAGAAGAGCTTGCGGAAAATGCATATTACACATTAGATAAAACAGCTACAGTGAAAGCAGCCGGAGCAGACAATGCAGCAGTAACTGTATTACCGGCACATAACAGACAGGTTCGTATTTTATTAGAATCTGAGGATCACAGAACAAGAAATACATTTGTTATTTATTTGGAACAAGAAAAACCAATGTCACCTGACGATGACAGCAAAGATTATCCAGTAGAAAAGCTGACAGCTATTTCTGGAAGTGAATATCCGGGAACGGGAAATGAAGGACCGGATGATTTAGTGTTAGACGGAAATGTAAACACACATTGGCACACAAATTATAATACATCAGATGGTGCTGATGTTAACAAACGTTGGATTGGCGTAAGTTTGGATGAGCCAACAGAAGTGAGTGCAATTCGTTACTTGCCAAGAAATGGAAATAATGGACATGTTACAGAATACAAAGTACAGTATCGTGCGACAGATGATGGTAAATGGGAAGATTTGGCAAGCGGCACATGGGATAACCCAACAACTGGCTGGAAGTTAGTAACATTCCCAGCAGTAGAGGCAAAACAGGTTCGTTTGATTGGTGTTCATACAATTGCAGAAGCTGGACGAGATTTGCATATGACAACAGCGGAGTTCCGTGTTGTTTCTGAAAAAGAAGTGACACCTCCGGATCCGGAAGAGCCGGAAGTGAAACCGGGAGAAGACTATCCGGTAGGAATGATTACAGGAACAGCAGGAAGTACACAGCTTGGAAACGGTGTGGAAAAAGCATTTGACGGAAAAACAAATACATGGTGGCATTCATCATGGAACCCGGCGTCTACAGCAGACCAGTTGTGGTTCACAATGGAATTGAAAGAAGCAGCTACATTAGATCAGCTTCGTTATTACCCAAGATATGAGGGAACGAACTTAACACAGGGCGATCAAAATGGATTTATCAGCAAATACAAAGTGGAAGTCAGCATGGACAACGAAGAGTGGACAAAAGTTGCTGAAGGCAGCTGGGAGCCAAAAGATGGATGGCTGACAGCAGACTTTACAGAGCCAACAGAAGCAAAATATGTGCGTATCACAGGTGTTGAGACAATGTCTAACGGTGAAGTGAAGACGTCCGATATGGCAATTGCAGAGCTTCGTGTTCGTGTAGCAAAAGGTGAGGAGCCTGAAAAAGTAGATAAGATAGCTTTACAGGAAGCTATCGAAGCGGCAGGTGAAATGAAGGAAGCAGATTTTACACCAAACAGCTGGAAAGCATTTAAAGAAGCATTGGACACTGCAAAAGCAGTTGAAAAAGATGAAAAAGCGACACAGACAGATGTAAATGAAGCACTTGCAGCGTTAGAAGCAGCAAAGGGTGCGCTTGTGAAGAAAGCAGATAAGACAGAATTGAACAAAGCGATGGAAGCGGCTGGTAAATTAAATGAAGCTGATTACACTACAGGTTCATGGGAAGCATTTGAAAAAGCGTTGGAAGCTGCAGCAGCAGTTCAAAAAGATGAAAATGTATCACAGGCTTCTGTGAAAGCGGCAACAGATGGATTGAATGAAGCTATGGAAGCGCTTGTGAAGAAAGCAAATAAGACAGAGCTTGATAAAACGATTAAAGCGGCAGAAGCTTTGAATAAGGATGACTATACAGCAGACAGCTGGAAAGTATTTGCGCAGGAGTTGGCAGATGCTTACACTGTAAGCAGAAACGCAGATGCAACACAGGCAGAAGTAGATGAGGCATGTAAAGCGCTGAAAGCTGCTCAGGAAGCTTTGGTCGAAAAAGAAGAGCCGTCTGTTCCGGAAAATGTCGATAAAGCTGCAGCACAGAAATACTATGATGACTGTCTCGCATATTATGAAAAAGACGATTACACAGCAGACAGCTGGAAGGTTTATGCTGAGGCTATGGATGACTTAAAAGCGGCGCTTGCTGATGAAGATATTTCAAAAGAAGATCTTCAAGCAGCAGTTGATGCGGTAGCTAAGGCGGTTGAAGGATTGGAAAAAGCTGGAACAGCAACACCTGATCCAAAACCGGAAGAAAAACCAGGGCAAAAGCCACAGCAGAAACCTGCAAAAACAGGTGATAATATGTCGACAGGTGCAATTGTGGGAATTGTTGTCGTAGCAGTTCTTGCAATCGGAGTGATTGTTGGTGTGATTATTAGCAAAAAAAGAAAAAAATAAAACAATGGAACATTGATTTGAATGTTTGAAATTTGTGAAAAAGAGAGCGGTGGATACGTTAAGTATTTGCGGCTCTCTTTTTTATGTTTTGGTTGGTCGATATGTGATGGTTATAGTTTACTATAAAAAGAAGAGAGGGAACGGTTTGTTTGGTTAAAAGATACAAGAAAGCGGTTTTTGGAATTGACACTGACGGTTAAAAGGTACTATAATTAAAAAAGATATCAATTCGTATCTATATGTTATGCCGAAGGGCAGGAAAGGAAGAAGAAAATGAAGAAAAGGAAAATATCACGTATTGGAGCAGTTGCTATGGCGACAATGCTCACAGTTCAGGGTATGGGACTCCCTACTGCTGCATTTGCAGCGGACCAATCAGCTGTTATGCGTTCGGATTCGAACACACAGATGAGTTCTGAAAAAGAAACTGTTTATGTGAACCAGTATGGAAGCAAGACAGAACGTTCTCAGAATTTTGATGACAACTGGAGATTTTATTTTGGTGATGCATCAGGTGCGGAACAACCGACGTTTGATGACTCACAGTGGAGACAATTGTCATTGCCTCACGATTACAGTATCGAGCAGGAATACACACAGTCAGGAGAAGCTGAGAGTGCTTATCTTTTAGGCGGAACAGGATGGTATCGCAAGAACTTTACGCTCGATAAAGCAATGGAAGGAAAAGAGGTAAGACTTGATTTTGATGGCGTTTATATGAATGCAACCGTTTATGTAAATGGTCATGAGGTAGGTACGCATCCATATGGATACACACCATTTTCGTTTGATATCACAGATTATGTGAAGGTTGGAGAGGTCAACACAATCGCAGTAAAAGTAGATCACAAGACACCATCCAGCCGTTGGTATTCAGGAAGTGGTATCTACAGAAGTGTATATTTGACAACAACAGATAAAGTGCATGTGGATTTGAATGGAGTGAAGGTTGAGACTCCAAAATTAGCAGAAGGAAATCAAGATACAAACATTAAAACGAAAGTTTTGAATGAGTCTGATGCAGAAAAGGCAGTTACAGTGACTCATACAATGTTTGAAAAAGGAAAAGATACAAAAGTAGGAGAGGTTACTACAGAAAGCAAGACAGTGGCAGCTGGGCAGAGCGTTGACGTGGAAGCTACAATGAACGTAGAAAATGCGAAATTGTGGAGCCCGGAAAGCCCGAATCTCTATACAGTCCGCACAGAAGTGAAGGTTGGAGAGGATGTAGTAGACACATATGAGACCGAATATGGATTTAGATATTTCTCATTTGATACAAATGAAGGATTTTCATTAAACGGCAAAAATGTGAAACTGAAAGGTGTATGTATGCACCATGATCAGGGAGCATTAGGGGCTGAAGCAAACAGGCGCGCTATTGAACGTCAGGTGGAAATTCTGAAAGAAATGGGATGTAATTCTATCCGTGTGACACACAACCCGGCAGCATCTGCGTTGATTGATGTCTGCAATGAAAAAGGAATGATTGTAATCGAGGAGTTCTTTGACGGTTGGATGTATCATAAAAACGGTAACTCCAATGACTATGCTACATGGTTTAATAAAACAATCGAGGAAGGAAACGAAATCCTTGGCGCAGAAGACGGCATGACATGGGCAGAGTTCGATTTGAAAGCAACTGTCGGAAGAGGGCAGAATGATCCGGCTATTATTATGTGGTCTCTTGGAAATGAAATTCAAGAGGGAGCCGGTGGAAGTGGATATGATAAAAAAGCACCGGATTTGATTCGTTGGACAAAAGAAGTTGATGATACAAGAATCCTCACAATCGGAAGCAATGCTGTGAAGAATGGATCTAGTGAGCATATATCGATTGCTAATCAGTTGACAGAAGTGGGTGGAGCATCTGGTACAAACTATTCAAATGGTTCTAGCTATGATAGTTTACACAACAGATATCCTAACTGGAATTTATATGGTTCTGAGACGGCGTCAGCAGTAAATAGCCGTGGTGTTTATACTACAAAACAGAACAATACACTTGATGGTGAAAAACAACTGACTTCTTACGATAAATCTAAAGTTGGCTGGGGAGCATTGGCAAGTGAAGCTTGGTATGATGTTATCACAAGAGATTTTGTAGCAGGTGAATATGTATGGACTGGATTTGACTATCTCGGAGAGCCAACGCCTGCGAATGGTACAGGACCTGGAGCGGTAACTTCTTGGCCATCACCGAAAAACTCCTACTTTGGTATTGTGGATACAGCAGGACTTCCAAAAGACAGCTATTACTTCTATCAAAGCCAGTGGAACGAGGATGTGAACACATTACATGTTCTTCCGACCTGGAATGAAGACAGCCTGATGAAAGACAGTAAAGGAAATGTAGAAGTTGTTGTATATTCCGATGCTGCCAAAGTAGATTTGAAATTAAATGGAAAAGTGGTTGGAACACAAGAGTTTGAGAAAACGACAACAGATGCAGGATATACATACCAGACAGTCAAAGGTAAGAGTGGACATACTAGCATGTATATGACATTTGAGGTTCCTTATGCAGCAGGTACATTGGAAGCGGTAGCTTATAATGAAAAAGGCGAAGTAATCAAGAAGACAGAAGGTCGTTCTGTTGTAAAGACAGCAGGAGAGGCGAAGAAATTAAAAGCGACAGCTGACAGAAAAGAAATCACAGCAGATGGAAAAGATCTTGTATATGTGACAGTAGATGTGACAGATAAAGACGGAAATATTGTTCCAAATGCAAAGAACAATGTGAAATTCGATGTCAAAGGCGGTACGCTGGTAGGTGTTGACAACGGTAAACAGGCGGATCACCAGTCATATCAGGATGATAACCGTGATGCATACAACGGTTCATTGGTTGCAATTGTTCAAGCAAATGACAAGGCAGGAGAAATCAGTGTGACTGCAAGTTCAAAAGATTTGGAATCTGCAACTGTGAAAGTGACAGCAAAAGCTTCCGAGGAAGCAGAAGAAACGTATATTGAAAGCTTTGAGTATTCAAGAGTATTCTATGTGAAGACTGGAGAAAAACCGGTACTTCCGGCTAAAATCAAAGCAAATTACTCCGATGGAACATCAAAAGAGGTTGATGTGAAATGGGGAGAGATTACTGAAGATCAGACAAACAAAGCGGGAAGCTTTGTTGCAGGTGGAACTGCAGAGGGATGCAACGTCTCTGTCGTAGTCAATATGATTGATGAAGTGGCAGCGCTGTTGAACTATTCGACAACAACTTCTCAGAATACAAAACCAACGCTTCCAACTTCGAGACAGGCTATTATGCCGGATGGAACAATTCTTTCCGCAGCATTCCCTGTGACATGGGAGACAAAAGATGCGTCTGCATATGCAAAACCGGGAGAGATTGTGACGGTAAACGGAACTGCAGATGTATTCGGAAGTAAATTAGATGTAACAGCAACTGTTCGTGTGGCAGAAGAGAAAATTGAGATTGGCGACAGCGTTTCAGGAGCAGCGAAACTGACTCAGGATATTGAAAAAGAAAATCAGTCAGACACATTGGATGCAATTAAAAATGGAAGCACTACAATTGGAGACAATAACGATGGTGGAGCGAATGAAGATTGTTGGAGCAACTGGAAAAACAGTACACAAAAAGGTGACAAAGATGCGGAAATTACCTTTGAGTATGATACACAGCAGAGAATTGGTCAGATTGTAATTCACTTCTCGAGAGATAACGGAGCAATGCAGTTCCCGGCAGCCGGAACAACAGAAATCTATGTTTCTGAGACTGGAAAAGAGGGAAGCTGGACAAAGGTAGAAGCAGAAGAGACAATCGGAACAGAAAACAACCGTGTAAAAGCATACACATATAAAATTGCACCTACGACAGCGACATTTGTGAAATTCAAAGTAGTAAGCCCGGCAGATAATCAGTGTGTTGGTATTACAGAGATTGAATTGAAGAAAGCAGTTGGTACATTTACAACAAATACAACTGCAAAACTTGCAGAAGTAAAAATTGCCGGAAAGGCAATTCCGGAAGCAGCGCTTTCGTTGAGCAGCTATTCTACACCGGAGACAGATGCAAGCAAAGTGGAAGCAAAAACAGCAGACAATGCAGCGCTGACTGTATTGCCGGTAAAAGATAACGTGATTCGTATGATTATGGAGTCAGAAGATCACAATACAAGAAACCGATTTGAAGTCAGACTTGGTGAAGAAGAATCAATTCTTCCAGGAGATGACAGTAAAGATTATCCGCTTGAACAGATGGCAGTAACAGCTGCAAGTGAATTAAATCCGGCATCAGGAAATGAAGGTCCTGCAAAATTTGTATTAGATAATAACACAAATACACATTGGCATACAAACTGGGCAAATGGAAATAATGCAGCAGATATTGCGAAACGTGTAATCACATTAGAAATGAAACCTCAAGAAGGAGAGGATTATCCAACATTGGATGGCCTTCGCTACTTAAGAAGACAGGGCAATTCTAAGAATGGTGCAGTAACAGAGTACAAGGTAGAGTACAGCATGGATGGATCGGCATGGAAGACAATTTCTACAGGTACATGGGACAAAGATAACGCAGATTGGCAGATTGCGTTGTTTGATGAACCTGTACAGGCAAAATATGTGCGTCTGACAGGTGTTCATACATACGCAGATGGCGGAAATGATACTCATATGTCAGCGGCAGAACTTCGTGTCAGAACGACAGATGCGGCGGTAGATCCGGAACCAGAACCGGGAGACACAGAGATTTATGATCCAAGCAAGACAACTGCAACAGCAGGAAGTACACAGCCGAACTTCGGACCAGAGAAAGCGTTGGATAACAACATGGGAACATGGTGGCATTCATCATGGAATCCGGTAGGTGGAACACTTGCAGAAAAAGATCGCTGGTTCCAGCTGGAATTAGATGAGCCACAGACAATAACAAAATTCATCTACACTCCGAAGAATGGAAATAGCACATCCGGTGGAGAAAAGAATGGAACAGTAACAAAATACCGTGTAGAGTGCAGTGATGACGGAGAGACATGGAAGTCTGTTTCGGAAGGCGAGTGGCCGGTAGAAGACGGAGCAAAAGAGGCAGTATTAAAAACTCCTACAACAACGAAATTTATCCGTTTGGTAGGTGTAGAAACATATGGCGTTGGAAACCAGACAAATAAATTTATGAGTGCAGCTGAGGTTCGAGTAGAAGTTCAGACAGCTGAGACACCGGATCCGACACCGAAGGAATTCTCGGTAACATTTAATATTGACGGAACAACTCAGGTTGTGAAAGTAGAGGAAGGAAAAGCAATTGGCGATAAACTTCCGGCAGACCCAACAAAAGAAGGTTATACATTTACAGGATGGAACACAAAAGCAGATGGAACAGGTGATGCAGTGACAAAAGATACTGTAGTGAGTGAAGATATGACAGTATATGCAGTGTTCAAAGAAAATGCAGCACAGTTCACAGTTACATTCAATGTAGATGGAACAACACAAGAAGTTGTAGTGGAAGAAGGAAGTGCAATTGGCGATAAACTTCCGGCAGACCCGACAAAAGACGGATATACATTCGTGGGTTGGAATACAAAAGCAGACGGCACTGGCGATGCAGTGACAAATGAAACAGTGGTAACTGCAGATATGACAGTATATGCAGTGTTTGAGAAAAACGAAGAGCCACCAAAACCGGAAACTGCAGATAAATCAGATTTAGTTGCATTGATTGCATATGCAAACAGTCAAAAAGAACAAGAAGAATATCAGTGGGTTGTAGAAGCTGTAAAAACAGCATTCGAAAAAGCACTTACAGACGCAGAGACAGTCAATGCAGATGCAGTTGCAACACAGGAGCAGGTAGATGCAGCTTATGAATTACTTCTTGGCAGAGTACATCTCCTTGGATTTATCGGAAACCCAACAAATCTTAAAGTGACACTGGATCTTGCGAAAAAGACTTCAACAGAAGGAAAGACAGAGGAATCTGTAGCAGTATTGAATGCAGCGATTGCAAAAGCAGAGGAAATGCTTGCGTCAGGAAATGCACTTCAGGAAGAATTAGACGCAATGGTTGCAGAATTGAAAGCGGCAATTGAAGGCTTGAAAGATGAAACTGTAGTAGAAGTGAATAAAGATGAGCTTCTTAAACTTATCAAAAAAGCAGAAGGTTATGATCTTACAAAATATACACCTGTCACAGCAGAAGGTTTGAAAACAGCCCTTACAGGTGCGAAGACAGTATATGACAATCCGAAAGCTACTCAGAAGGAAGTGGACAGTGCGTATACAAGCTTGCAGCAGGCAATCTTTGCTTTGAGACTGATTCCGAATAAGGATGCTTTGGAAGACTTGCTGAAAGAGACAGAAAAACTTGATTACTCATTGTATACAGCGGAAAGTGCAGAGGCAGTGCAAAAAGCATACGACAAAGCATTGGCAGTATTTAACGATGAAAATGCAGATCAGGCAGCAGTCGACAAGGCGGCCAAAGAACTTAAAGTTGCAAAAGATAACTTGAAGTTAAAAGATAATTCGAATAAACAACCTTCGAAAGATCAAAAACCTGCAAAAACAGGTGATAACATGTCAACAGGTGCAGTTGTAGGAATCGTTGTTGTAGCAGTTCTTGCAATCGGTGCAATTGTTGGTGTGATTATCAGCAAAAAAAGAAAAAAATAAAAAATAAATCGGTATATTGAGAAAATCGATATGAAAAAATAAGACTTGACGCCCATTCGCTGGTATGGTACACTGTACTAGCGAATGGAAGTAGGTCTTTTTTTTATGCCTAAAATTGGGCAGTCTCGCAAACTGCCATGTAACACGTAAAAGAAATAAATAAAGCGAGGTGGAAGTTGTGCGCACAAGAATCACATTGGAATGTACAGAATGTAAACAGCGTAACTACAATATGACAAAGGATAAGAAAACTCATCCGGAACGTATGGAAACAAAAAAATATTGTAAGTTCTGCAAATCACACACAATGCACAAAGAAACAAAATAGTTTGTGGAAAGGAAGTGAACGGAATGGCTGAAAAAAAAGAGAAAGCCAAAAAGACAAGCTGGTTCAAAGGTCTTAAAGCAGAATTTAAAAAGATCATTTGGCCGGATAAAAAAACACTTGCTAAGCAGACTGTGGCAGTTACGGCGTGCTCGATAGTATTAGGAGCAATTATTGCGGTTGTTGATGTCATTGTAAAATATGGTGTCGACTTCTTAGTGAAGTAATGGCTGCCAGCAATTATGAAAGGTGATTTTATGTCAGAAGCAAAATGGTATGTAGTTCATACTTATTCTGGGTATGAAAACAAAGTAAAAGCAAACATTGATAAGACAATTGAAAACAGACACCTTGAGGATCAGATCTTAGAAGTAAGAGTTCCTATGCTGGAAGTTGTTGAGATGAAAAACGGAACGCAGAAAGCAGCTCAGAAAAAAATGTTCCCTGGATATGTGATGATTCATATGATTATGAATGATGACACCTGGTATGTTGTAAGAAATACCAGAGGGGTAACGGGATTTGTAGGTCCGGGATCTAAACCGGTTCCGCTTACAGAGGCTGAGATTGATGCTCTTGGAATTATGGATGCAGACATTGTTGTAGACTTTGAGATTGGTGAGGTTGTAAAAGTTACCAAGGGAGCATGGAAAGATACGGTTGGAGTAATCCAGGAAGTGAATGCTCAAAAACAAAGTCTTGTAATCAATGTAGAATTGTTTGGTCGTGAAACGCCAGTAGAAATAAGTTTCTCAGAAGTGAAAAAAATGTAACAAGTAAAAGTGGGAGGGAAATCCCCGCGAATACCACAAGGAGGTACACAAAATGGCAAAAAAAGTACAAGGTTATATTAAATTACAGATTCCAGCTGGAAAGGCAACTCCAGCACCACCGGTTGGTCCAGCGCTTGGTCAACATGGTGTAAACATTGTTGAATTTACAAAACAATTCAATGCTAAAACTGCAGATCAAGGTGATTTGATCATCCCTGTAGTTATCACAGTTTACAATGATAGAAGCTTCAGCTTCATCACAAAGACACCACCGGCAGCAGTTTTGATCAAAAAAGCATGTGGTTTAAAATCAGGTTCAGGAGTTCCGAACAAAACAAAAGTGGCTACAATCACAAAAGCTCAGTTACAGGAAATCGCTGAATTAAAAATGCCAGACTTAAATGCTGCAACAGTGGAAGCTGCTATGAGCATGATCGCAGGAACATGCAGAAGTATGGGTGTAACAGTAGAAGAGTAAAATTGTAAACATGTAACGTGGGAGGGGCTCTCCCGATATTACCACTAGGAGGTTATTGAATATGAAACGAGGAAAGAAATACGTAGAAGCTGCGAAATTGATCGAAAGAGGAAATCTTTACGACAAAGAAGAAGCAGTTGCATTAGTTAAAAAATCTGCAGTAGCGAAATTCGATGAGACAATTGAAGCTCATATCAGAACAGGTTGTGACGGACGTCATGCAGACCAGCAGATCCGTGGTGCTGTTGTATTACCACACGGAACAGGTAAAAAAGTTCGTATCTTAGTATTTGCAAAAGATGCTAAAGCTGAAGAAGCAAAAGCAGCAGGAGCAGATTACGTAGGAGCAGAAGACTTGATTCCGAAGATTCAGAACGAAGGATGGTTTGAATTTGATGTTGTAGTTGCTACACCAGATATGATGGGTGTTGTTGGACGTCTTGGTCGTGTACTTGGACCAAAAGGTTTAATGCCAAACCCGAAAGCTGGTACAGTAACAATGGACGTTACAAAAGCTGTTAATGATATCAAAGCTGGTAAGATCGAATACAGATTAGACAAGACAAACATTATCCATGTGCCACTTGGAAAAGCTTCTTTCACAGAAGAACAATTAGCGGACAACTTCCAGACGCTTATTGATGCAATTATGAAAGCGAAACCAGCAGCTGTTAAAGGACAGTACTTAAAGAGCGTTACTTTAACATCTACAATGGGACCGGGTGTGAAAATTAACCCAGCTAAATTAGTATAATTGATATTCAAAAATATACAAAAAGAATTATTGCCTTACTAAATTTTAGTTTGGCAATAATTCTTTCTATTTACAGCCGTTCGGTTGAATCAGAGGAAATCCCTCGAAATTACCATTGGAAAATTACAAAAATAGCTTGACATATAGAAAAAAATATGATAACTTATATTAGAAAACTGCCGAAGACAGTAGGTGCCGTAAGGCATAAGTAGTGAACGCCTACCGAGGAGATTTGAATTCGATGAATTATGTGAATTTACTGTCCTCTTGTCGTATGGCGAGAGGATTTTTTATCTTTATTCGAACGGCGGTACACAATAATCTATAAGGAGGTGCACCATTCGTGGCAAAAGTTGAATTAAAACAACCAATCGTTGCAGCAATCGCTGAGGACGTAAAAGATGCAGCATCAGTTGTATTAGTTGATTATCGTGGATTAACTGTAGCTCAGGATACAGAATTACGTAAACAATTAAGAGAAGCAGGAATCATCTACAAAGTTTGCAAAAACACAATGATGAAAAGAGCGTTCGAAGGAACTGATTTTGCAGGATTGAACGAATACTTAGAAGGACCAAGTGCTATTGCTATTTCTAAAGATGACGCTACAGCACCAGCTAGAATTATTTGCAAATTTGCAAAAGGAGCTGAAAAATTAGAAGTAAAAGCAGGTGTGGTTGAAGGAACAGTATATGATGTTGCTGGAGTTCAGGAATTATCAAAAATCCCTTCAAGAGAAGAATTACTTTCCAAATTCCTTGGAAGCATTCAGTCACCTATTACAAACTTCGCTCGTGTTCTTAATCAAATCGCTGAAAAAGGTGGAGAGGCAGTAGAAGCTCCAGCTGAAGCAGCAGAAGAAGTAACAGCTGAGTAATTGTAAGACTCAGAGAGGATTCAAAAAGAATCAGACAGGATACAGTCCTGAAAATCAAAGCATTTAAAACAATGGAGGTAAATAAAATGGCAAAATTAACAACAGCTGAAATGATCGAAGCGATCAAAGAATTATCAGTATTAGAATTAAATGAATTAGTAAAAGCATGTGAAGAAGAATTTGGTGTATCTGCAGCAGCAGGTGTTGTAGTTGCAGCAGCAGGTGGAGACGCAGCTGGAGCAGCTGAAGAAAAAGATGAATTCAACGTAGAATTAACATCTGCAGGAGCATCTAAAGTTAAAGTAATCAAAGTTGTTCGTGAAATCACAGGACTTGGATTAAAAGAAGCTAAAGAAGTTGTAGACGGAGCTCCTAAAGTAATCAAAGAAGGTGTTTCTAAAGCAGAAGCTGAAGAAATCAAAGCTAAATTAGAAGCAGAAGGTGCATCTGTAGAATTAAAATAATTCATAGAGAGCATTTAAAAGCCGAGAGAGTTATCTCTCGGCTTTTTTGCGATAAAAAGAATTGGATGTTATTATAAAGCTAGAAAATAGGCGGGATGTGCATACGTGCATCCTGCCTATTTGCACAATATATACATTTTTTTGTACAAAAAACCGTAAATGCGAAAAGTGTATTGCCAAAAATTAGTGATTTGGTATAATTAAATATGTAATTCAATACAAGTGGTTGTGAAAACAACCAATTGAAAGACAGGAGGTAAAACATGAAGAAGAAAATGGTCTTAAGACTATTGAGTCTGGCTATGGTTGCATCTATGACAGGTACAATGCTTCCGTCTAATCTTCAAATTGTATCAGCAGAAGAATCTGTTGCTACAGAAGAAAAGACAGAAAAAGCAGAAGAGACAGCAGTGCTGGAAGATGGAATCAATGATGCATGGACTTTGGAAAACGAGGTGGACGGCGATAAAGCTGCAGTGGAGAGCGGATGGTTACATATCAAATCTGCACCTGGTAACAGAAATAATCCAGGAACAAACCCACTAATGGTTGTAAATCCAAACACATTTGATTTTAGTAAAGCAGGATATATTTCCTTTACATTGAAATCAAACAATGGAAACACAAATATCAATGATTGCGACAGAGTTGGAGTTTATCTTGGATACAATACAGACCAAAATGGTATGTACATCGGATATGACAATGGCGGATGGTTTTGGCAGAAATATAAAGGTGGAAATGGAGATTATTTCCAGAGCACAAGAAAACCAGCACCGAAAAAAGATCAGGAAGTGACAGTTCGTATTGACTGGACAGCAGATCACAAGATGACATTCACATTGAATGATGAAGTTGTGTTTGATAAAGAAGACTTCTCAGGTATTGCTGACTCTTTGGGAACAAAGATTGCAATCAAAGCAGGTTCTTGGGGAGAACTCGGTTCTGATGTTTTAATCAAAGACATCCACTACACAGGTCAAGAAGTAGCAGCTACACATGCTGTAACTGGAAAAGTAACAGATGCTGACGGCAAAGCGTTAGAAGGAGCAACTGTAACAGTTGGAGATCAGAAAGCAACAACTGACAAAGAAGGCAGCTACTCTTTGAAACTGGCAGCTGGAACATATGATTTGACTGTAGCAAAAACAGGATATCAGACAGCAACAAAATCTGTAACAGTAGCAAACGCTGATGTGAAGGTTGAAGATGTGAAATTAGAGAAAGTTTCAGAAGTGGAAACAGAAAAACTTTCTACAGATGACATGGATGTTTATGTAGCAAAGAATTTCCCAAGCGTTGTTAGATACGAGATGAAAAAAGGTGATCTGAAAGGAAAGACATTCTATGGTCAGACTTCAGAAATCAACACAATTCGTATCAACGGAACAGACATCAAACTTTCTAAAGATAATGTAAAAGCAACTTTTGAAGGTAAAAAAGCAACTTATGAAATGACTGTGAAAAACGAAGCAAAGAATATCGATGCGGTAATCACAGCTGAGCTTGTTGCAAAAGACAATACAGTTGCATTTGAGATTACAAAAGTAGAAAACAAATTAGAAGAGGCTGCACCAGGAAAAGCAGTGGAAAAAGGAAAATTAGGAAATCCAATCCAGACAATCGAAATTCCAAATCACAGCCTTGTATCTGTAAACAGTACACAGGAAGGTGCTAATTTAGTTGGTGCTGCAATGTCCACAAAAACACAGGCAAGTGGTGATGAGTATGTGGAAGTAAATGCAAATACACCAGCTCGTAACAGAGATTATATGTATGCATTTGTGTCTAACAATGAGATGAGTGCAGGTCTTTGGAGTAACTCTGAATATGAGGGACGTAATGCGGGAGCAAGTTCTTCAGGTGGATCAAGCAATACAAGAGTTATGTCTACATCAGAACAAAAAGATGGATATGTATCTATGGGACTTGGAAGTTCTGCATGGTACTGGCACAGAGTGATGACAGACTCTCATAACCGTACATGGGTTTTGGAAGAAACAGAAACTCCAAAGATGAAAGTAGTAATCGCAGGTGACAGTAACGAAGATACAGATATTGACTGGCAGGATGGTGCGGTTGCATTCCGTGATATTATGAACAATCCGTTCAAGAGCGAAGAAGTTCCGGAATTGGTTGCATACCGTATCGCAATGAACTTTGGTTCACATGCACAGAACCCATTCCTGACTACATTAGATAACGTAAAACGTGTTGCGATGCACACAGATGGACTTGGACAATCTGTATTGTTAAAAGGTTATGCAAATGAAGGACATGACTCTGCACATCCGGATTATGCAGATATAGGAAAGAGAATCGGTGGACCGGAAGACATGAAGACATTGATGGAAAAAGGTGCGGAATATGGAGCAAAATTTGGTATCCATGTCAATGCAGGTGAAATGTATCCGGAAGCAAAAGCATTTAAAGATGAGAATGTTCGTCGTAATCCAAACGGAAGTCTCCGTTATGGATGGAACTGGATCGATCAGGGAATCGGACTTGACAGTATTTACGACCTAGCAACAGGAGAAAGAGAAGCTCGTTTTGATCAACTTCACGAAATTCTTGGCGGAGATGGAAAAGATATGCTTGATTTCATCTATGTAGATATCTGGGGAAATAACACAGGTAGCTCACTTGATGACTCTCAGCAGACACGTAAGTTGTCAAAAGAGATCAATGACAACGGATGGCGTATGTCCAACGAATGGGGTGGAGCAAATGAATATGACTCTACATTCCAGCACTGGGCAACAGACCTTACATATGGTGGAAAAGATGCAAAAGGTGAGAACAGTGATGTAATGCGATTCTTACGTAACCATCAGAAAGATTCATGGGTAGGAGATTATCCAGCATACGGCGGTGCAGCAGTTGCTCCACTTCTTGGTGGATATAACATGAAAGACTTTGAAGGATGGCAGGGACGTAATGATTACGATGCGTATATCACTAACCTTTACACACACGATTTGACAACAAAATTCATTCAGCACTATGAAGTTGTGGACTGGGTAGACGGAGAACCGGTTAACGTAGGCGGAGCAGCAAACTGGACACCGGAGATGAAGATCACATTGAAAGATAAAGATGGTTCTACTTTAGTTCTTGAGAGAGGATCAAACGATCCAAGCAATGCAGCATACAGAAACAGAACAATGACTCTGGATGGAAAAGTGATTGCAACAGGTGCGGTATCACAGGGAGACAGAACAGATAATGATATCCGTAACGGAAACAAAAAAGGAACAGAGAAATATCTGTTGCCATGGATCTGGGATGCAAAAACTGGAGAAAAAGTAAAAGCAGAAGACGAAAAATTGTATCACTGGAATACACAAGGTGGAACAAGTGAATGGGAACTTCCGGACAGCTGGTCAGGATTACAGGATGTCAAAGTATACAAATTGACAGACCTTGGAAAGACAGAAGAAAAGACAGTAAAAGTTGTTGACGGAAAGATTACATTAGAAGCAGAATCCGAAGTTCCATATGTAGTATGCAAGGGACAAAAAGAAAATATCAAGGTAACATGGAGTGAAGGAATGCATATCGTGGATGCAGGATTTAACAGTGGAAAACTTGATATGTGGAAAAAAGAAGGCGAAGGAACAGCTAAAATTGCAAAGAGCCAGCACAGCAATCCAATGATGAAATTGGATGGAAAAGTTTCTATGACACAGGAACTGACAGAGTTAGAAGCTGGAAAACAGTATGCAGTTTTAGTAGGTGTAGATAATAGAAGTGACGCAAAAGCATCTGTAGAAATCAAGTCAGGAGACAAGGTGCTCGCATCTAACTACACAACTCGTTCTATTGCAAAGAACTATGTAAAAGCATATACACACAATACAAACAGTTCAACAGTAAATGGAAACAGCTACTTCCAGAATATGTATGTATTCTTTACAGCACCAGAATCAGGAAAAGTAACACTTACGATTTCACGTGCAGCAGGCGAAGGTTCTTCATACTTTGACGATATCCGTATCGTGGAAAATGATTCTAAGAACATTACAACAAACGACAAAGGTGAAGTTGTAAAATTCGAGCAGGATTTCGAAAAGAGCGTACAGGGACTGTACCCATTCGTAGTAGGCGGAATCGAAGGCGTGGAAGATAACAGAATTCATTTATCTGAAAGACACGGCAAGTATACACAGGCAGGCTGGGATGTGAAGAAGATGGATGATGTTCTTGATGGTGACTGGTCTGTGAAGATCAACGGTTTGACACAGAGATCTACATTGGCATACCAGACAATTCCACAGAACTTCCGTTTTGAACCAGGTGTGACATACAATGTAAGCTTTGACTATCAGGCAGGTAGTGATGGAATTTATGCAGCAGCAGTTGGTGTTGGTGAGTACAATGGTAATGTTCAGCTTAAAGAATTGAAAAAAGCAATGGGTGAAAATACAGATGGACATTATACAACTCAGATTACAGGTGATTCCACAGGACAGACATGGTTCGGTATTTACTCTACAGACAAAGCGCCGGATCTTCAAGGCGTAGACCCAAATGCTGCGGAAGCAAACTTTGGTGGATACAAAGAACTTGTTCTTGATAACCTTGTAATTGAGAAAGTAACAGAAGAAGTTACAAAAGAAAAACTTGCTGCATTAGTTACAGAAGCAGAAGGAAAATATAAAGAAATTGATTACAGAGCGGAAATTTGGAGCAATTACCAGAATGTTCTCAAAGAAGTGAAAGCGGTTCTTAACAAAGAAGGAGCTACACAAGCAGAAATTGAGGAAGCATACTACAACTTAAAAGGTATGATGGTTACAATGGATAATTCAAAAGGTATTGATCCGACAGATGATTCCAAAGACCTTCCAAAAGAAAACATGACTGCTACAACAGGAAGCCAGCAGTCAGAAACAGGTTCAGAAGGACCTGCAAGCAATGTATTAGATGGTGATTCAGCCACAATTTGGCATACAGTATGGGCAGGAACTCCAATTGCAAATCACTGGTTGAACCTGAAACTGGACAAGCCGGCAACTGTAAGTGGATTCAGACTTCAGCAGAGAAGCGGAAGAAACGGTGTCATTAAAGAAGCAGAGATCTGGGTTAAGACTGTAGGTGCAGAAGACTATGTAAAAGTAGCAGATGCAAGCTTCGGAGGAAGCGGATGGCAAGGACTTGCGTTTGAAGCAGTACAAAATGTAACAGATGTAAAACTTGTACCAACAGCTACATTAGGAGATGCAGCAAATAAATTCTCAGCAGCAGCAGAAATTCGTGTAATGGGAGAATTCCAGGATGCAGTGATTGAAGCTGATAAATCAGATTTGAATGCAGCAATCGAATATGCGAAGAGCCAGCAGGCAAAAGATGAGTATCAGTATGTAGTGCCGGTTGTAAAAGAGAAATTCGAAGCAGCATTGGCAGAAGCAGAAAAAGTAAATGCAGATGCAACAGCAACACAGGAAACAGTAGATGCAGCATATGAAAACTTGCTTGAAATGATTCATCATCTAGACTTTACTGGAAATACAAGTGAATTGAAAGTGCTTGTAGATGTGGCAAAAGGATTAAATGAAGAAGTTTATACACCAGAAACTTGGGCACCGTTCGCAGAGGCGTTGAAAGCAGCAGAAGCAGTTCTTGCAGATGAAAACGCACTTCAGTCTGATATTGATGATGCTAAGAACGCACTTCAGACAGCGATGAATGCATTGAAGAAGATTCCGGTAGACAAGTCAGAACTTGAGAAATTAGTAAACAGAGTTGACGGAAAATACGATTTAAGCAAGTATACAAAAGAGACAGCAGATATCTTTAAAGCGGCATTGGATGCAGCAAAAGCAGTTCTTGCAGATGAGAACGCAACTCAGGCACAAGTACAGGCAGCTCACGATAATCTTAGAAATGCAGAGTTTGGATTGAGATTAATTCCAAACAAAGACGCTTTGGAAGATTTAATCAACAAAGTTGAAAACATGGATCTGAGCAAATACTCAGATGATGTGCAGAAAGAAATCAGATCTGCTTTGGATAACGCAAAAGCGGTAATGGCAGACGAAAATGCAACACAGGATGATGTAGATGGAGCAGTAAAACTTCTTCAAGCATCAGTAGATAAAGCAGAGGGAACAACTGCAACAGACAACAAAAAACCAAGCACATCTGGTAAAGATCAAAGCAAAGATAAAGCAGCTAAGACAGGCGATGCAACATCACCAATCGGATGGGGAGTAGCAGGTATTCTTGGAGTATTCGCAGCAGTTGTGGCATTTTTCGAAAGAAAAAAACGTCGTCAATAATACTGTGAATCAGACAAGTAAATAATGTCTAAGACAGGCGAGATGTATATTATGCATCTCGCCTGTTTGTATTGTGAAAAATTAAAATTAAAACTGGCGTTCATGGATTTATTCTGCTAATATTATTTTATAGAATTCCTCTGCATATGGAGGAGTTCCGAAAGAGCTGGTAACACTTCTGCATTACATAAGAGAGGATGTTAATGGAAGTGAGAGAGAATTCCATGATTCATATGTGGAGAGACTTCAGAAGTTTATTCGCGAGGTCAAATCAAACAGGGAGATGGAGGAACGCTTTATGATTTTTGAAGAGATGCTAAGAGATGAACGTATAGAAGGGCGAACAGAAGGAACAAGATTTTGAAGTGTTGAAGCAATGGACAAAGATAGCATTTCAATCGAAATCTGTAGAAGAGTTTGCAGAAAAAATTTCATTATAAAATCTATTACCGGCTATGCCGGATCAATTATCTACAGCTTCGGTTATTCTGACTGAAGTTGTAGACAGTAAGAAACAAGTCAAGCCGTTTCTGGCAAAATTCAGAGAAGAGCAGAGGAATTCTATTCACAAATATTGGATAAAGAAATGTTCGTGCATATTGACTAAAAATAAAAAAGGATATATGATAAATATATCAAGTTGCACAAAAATGGTATTTGAAGAAGGGGGAATCTAAAAAAGTAAAGGGAAAGGTTTCAGGACGAAAAAATGTGAAAAAGGAGGACGAAAGGTGAAAAAAAGAAACAAATGGTTGTCTGGTGTTTTGGCATCCTCATTAGTGCTTTCGCAGATCGTGACTACAATTCCGATGAGCGTTATCGCGGCACCGGAACGTGCAGTTGCAGATGGGGTGCAGCAAGAGCGTGCAGTTGTTGAGATGTGGAGACAATTCAAGAGCTCGACAAAGAATGATAACGGAAATAATGCGGCGATTTTGGTAAATACGAATAAGGGAACAGAAGGCATGGAAGCCGGAGAGATTTCATTTGTATTAAAACCAAATGGAGATCAGGCAACAACGAGATTCAATGTCGGTCCGTGGATTACGGACAACGGTCATTACATGACTATCGGTTACAATGCAACGGGGTGGTTCTATGAATACAAGGGTGCAGGAAATAGTTATCCTGGAATCAGTGAATTCCCGACACCGCCAGCTGCCGGAGAAGAGATGGCAATCACAATCAAATGGAATCAGAGAGATTACACTGTGACTGCAGGTGGAGTGGAGAAGACATTCCAGATTCCAGAAGAAGCGTATAATGGTCTGAAAGCAGGGAAACTTGGTTTCCACATTGGTTCTTATAGTAATCAGGTGACAGACATCCTTTTCAAAGATGTTGAAATCAAAGATGGAGAGGGAAATGTTATCGTTGTGAAAGGAACAGATACATGGGAACTCCAGACAAAAGACAGCGGTGAAGTTTTCAATGCCGAAGTGAAGAATGTGAAAGCGGTCGTATCCGGAAAAGTTGTGGATAAAGACGGAAAACCAGTCGAGGGCGCAGAAGTGGCTCTTGGAACGGCAACTGTGACGACAAAGGCGGACGGTACTTATACATTTAACGATATCGCGACAGGAACATACACAGTTTCCGCAACAAAAGACGGATATCAGGCAGGAACAGCAGAAGTAATTGTAGAGGAAGACGATGTTGCAGTGAAAGATATCGTGCTGGTAAAAGGTTCAGATGCAGAGTTTGAAGGTGACGACACGCTTGTATCCGATCAGATGGTTGCTTCCATTTCCAACACATTCCCACAGGTTATCGGTTACACGATGAAAGGTGGAGAAAATGACGGAAAGAAATTCTATGGACAGACAAAAGAATTGACACAGCTGAAAGTCAATGGAAAACTTGTGACACCTACTGTGGACTATAAAAAGGAATCAGACAGTAAAGCGGTTTATACAATGAAGATTGATGAACAGGACATCAAAGCAACTGTGACAGCAGCTTTAGAAGTAAAAGACAATACGCTGAGCTTTGATATTACAAAGATTGATGCTGCAGAAGGAACATTCCTTACTGTGGAAATTCCAAATCACAATCTTGTAACAGTAAAATCGAATCAGTCAGGGGCAGCATTTGACGGGGCAAACATGTCTACAAACACAACAAAGAGTGGTGACACACACAGCACGGTCAGTGCGTTGTCGGAGGCAAAACGTGGTTATATGTATGCGTTTGTATCAAATGATGAACTGAGTGCCGGATTGTGGAGCAACTCTGAGAACAATGTAACCGCTGACTGGCAGAGAGTTACAGAAGTCACACAGACTGTAGATGGTGTAAAAGAGACAGGCCTTAGCAGCACATATTGGACATATCAGAAGAGTGCAGAGCACCGTATAGAGAACGAGGCTTACGAGATGCCATCGACCAAAGTTGTCATTACAGGTGATGAAAATGATGATGACACTGTAAACTGGCAGGATGGAGCGATTGCATATCGTTCGATTATGAATAATCCGGTTGGTTCTGAGTTGGTGCCGGATCGAGTGGCGATTCGTATTGCAATGAATTTTAACAGTCATGCACAGAATCCATTCTTGATGACTTATGACAATGCACAGAAAGTGTATTTGAACACAGACGGATTGGGACAGAGTATTTTGCTCAAAGGCTACGGAAGTGAAGGGCATGACTCGGGGCACTTGAACTATGCTGATGTCGGAAGACGTATCGGTGGTGTGGAAGAGATGAAGAAACTTCTTGCGCAGGGCAAAGAGATCGGAGCAACATTTGGTATCCATGTAAATGCGTCTGAGACATATCCGGAGTCTAAATATTTTGAGGAAGACCGTCTTATGAAAGATAAAAACGGAAATCTTTCTTATGGATGGAACTGGTTAGACCAAGGTGTGAATATCAATGCCGACTATGATTTGAGACACGGACGTGAACAACGTTTTATAGATCTTTATAATGCGCTTGGTGGAGAAGACAACGACCTTGACTTTATCTATGTGGACGTTTGGGGAAATGGACAGTCCGGCGATAACGGAACTTGGGCAAGCCGTCAGCTTGCAAAAGAGATTACGCAGACATGCGGTTGGAGACTTGGAAGTGAGTGGGGACATGCAAATGAATATGATTCCACTTTCCAGCATTGGGCAGCTGACCTGACATACGGTGGAGCTACTTCAAAAGGAATCAACAGTGAGATTACACGTTTTATCCGCAATCACCAGAAAGATTCCTGGGTAGGTGATTATCCAAGCTATGGTGGAGCGGCAGTAGAACCACTTCTCGGCGGATATGACATGAAAGACTTTGAAGGATGGCAGGGACGTAACGATTACAAAGGTTATATTGAAAACTTATTTGATGATAACCTTGCTACGAAGTTCTTGCAGCACTACAAAGTTATGAAATGGGTGGACGGCGAACCTACAACAGTAGGAGGCGCTGCATGGACACCTGAAAAAGAGATCACGCTTCAGGACGATGCAAAAGAGAATACAGTTGTGGTAACAAGAAAATCTACAGATGGAGCTTCAGAAGATTATAAGCACAGAATCATGACATTCAATGGCAGAACAATCATGGACGGAGAAAAATATCTCATTCCATGGTTCTGGGATGCGAATGGAAAAGAATTAGCAGCCAAAGACGAAAAATTATATCACTGGAATCAGGCGGGCGGCACATCTACATGGGATCTTCCGGAAGGATGGGAAGGCGCAAAGTTGTATCAGCTGACAGAGACTGGAAATGTAGAATGCAGTGACCGTGCTGCAATCAGCGGTGGAAAGATTACAATCAATGCAGAAGCGAAAGTTCCATATGTACTTCATAAAGCTGGTGCAGGAGAAGGTATCAAAGCAACTGATCTGACATGGAGTAAAGGCGCTCATCTTGTAGATACAGGATTTAACAGTAATACTTTAGAACACTGGACAATCAAAGGCAACGACGGCGCAAAAATTGTATGGAGCGCAGCAAACAACATGATGCTGGAAGTTGGAAGTGAGAGCGAAGAAGTAACCCTGACTCAGACATTGACAGATTTAGAGCCTGGAAAAGGATATGCGGCATACGTAGGTGTAGATAACAGATCTGATGCGAAAGCATATATCGAAGTGTCTGTAGATGGAAAAGTGATTTCTAACTACACAGAAAAATCAATTGCGAAGAACTATTTACAGTCTTATGCGCACAATACAAACAATGCAACAATTAAAGGTGGCGGAAGTTACTTCCAGAATATGTACGTATTCTTTACCGCACCGGAAGATGGAAAAGAAGTAACACTTACTCTGAAACGTGAAAAAGGAGCAGGAAAGACTTATTTTGATGATGTCAGAGTTGTAAACAATCAGTTTGGGGAGACGGAGACAGATGGAAATTTTAACCCATTTGTATCAGAAAACAAACTGGAACAGACATTTGAAGCAGTACCGCAGGGCCTTTTCCCATTTGTTATCGGTAATGTGGAAGGTGTTACAGATAACAGAACACACCTTTCAGAAAAACATGAACCATATACACAGTCAGGATGGTATGGTGTGAAAAAACTGGATGATGTTCTGAATGGAGACTGGTCTGTCAAGACAAACGGTTTGACAGGGGCAGGAAGATTGTTATATCAGACAATTCCACAAAATTTCCGTTTCAAAGAGGGAGTAACTTACAACATCAGCTTCAAATATGAGATGGGATCTGAAAATACATACGCATTTGCAGTTGGTAATGGAGAATCCAATGGCTCTAATTTCGAGACGTATGAACTTGAAAAAGCAGATCTGAATAATGCAGAACCAAAAACATTCAAGTTCAGACTGACAGGAAAACCTGGGGATCAGTCATGGATTGGTATTTATTCAACAACGACACCGGCGGATACAGGAGAAGCAGGCGGAAATGAAGCGAACTTTGGCGGTTACAAAGATTTCGTATTAGATGACCTTGTGATCCAAGTATCAAAAGCACAGAAAGGTGAATTGGAAGAGCTGGTAGCTGCAAACAGCAACCGCTATGAAGTGAATTATACAGCAGAAAGCTGGAAAGTATTTGCAGATGCGATGGCGGCAGCGAACGCGGCTTTGGACGATTTCGAGGCAGAGCAGGCAACTGTTGACACTGCAAAAGCAAACCTGGAAAAAGCAATTAAAGATCTTGATGTAATTGGTATTACGTTATCAGGAAAAGCAACAGACGAGTCAGGTGCCGGTCTTTCGGATATCACAATTTCTGTAGAAAACGGAAAAGACAAAGTTGTTTCCACAAAGACAGATGCAAATGGTAATTATGTACTTCCGGGGGTATTGTTCGGAGAAAAGACAGTTGTTGCAGAAAGCAATATATTTGCTACAAATCAACAAAAGATCACAGCTTCTGAGGAAAAACTGGAAGAGACATTGAACTTTACGATGAAAACAGAGACAACAAGGGTGGAAGGTAAAGTAACGGCAGTTGGAGAACCTGTGGAAGGTGCAACTGTTACAATTGGAGATAAAACAATGACAACAGACGCGGAAGGTAACTATGCAATTGATGAGGTTGTCACAAAAGTTTACACTGTAAAAGTGGAAAAAGAAGGTTACGATGCACTTTCTAAAGAAGTTGTTGTATCAAAAGGCGACAAAGTAGTTGCGAACTTCATGCTTTCACCGCTTACGAGAGAGGAAGCAGATTATGAGAACAACTATGATGATGGTGTGAAGACATGGGATAACCTTGCGGGTAACACGGCAAGTACAACAATCACGATGGTCGACGGTCAGACAAAGATCATCTTCCCAGGCGGACATGCAAATGTATACGAAACAGAGGCACCACAGTTTAAGAATGGTGTTGTGGAGATGGACATCACATCAGATAAACCGGGTATCCGTATCGGTCTTCTTTTAAGGGCGAAAGATATGAACAACCGTGTATATGTAGGTGTTGGAGATGCTGCAAACAAATATTTTGCAGAACACTGGGGCAAAGGTGGAAATGCATGGACCTCTATGCACGATGGCCCAACATTTGCAGCGGGACAGAAGATGCACTTAAAAGCAGAAATTGTTGATAAGACAATAAAACTTTGGGTGAATGAAGAACTGGTATTAACAGAGACAATGTCTGGTATACCAATGGATGCAGGGTGCATCGGAATTAACACAAGGAATAACCATACTATTTATGTGGATAATGTAAAAGTAACTTCTTATGACCTTCCGACAGGAGATCTTCAAAATGTTGCAGGACGTGTTGTAGATGGACAGAATCAGGCGATTGAAGGTGCAAAAGTAGAACTGTTAGACAATAATGGAAAAGCTTTGAAAGCAACGACAACGGATACTTTGGGTAATTATAAATTCAAAAATGTTGTAGTTGGTGAGTACAGTGTAAAAGCAACAGCAGGTGAGCTGAGCAAAGAAGTTCCGGTGACAGTTGTGACAGGCGAAGATTATGTTGTGGTTGATAAGATTGTGCTTGGGGAAGTAGTTGATAAAGCTCTTCTTGAGTTTGCGATTCAGTATGCAGAAGAACAGATGGCTGATGAGAGATATCCGGATGTAATTCCTGCAGTGCGGGAAGCGTATGAAAAGGCATATAAAGCTGCAAAAGCAGTTTATGAAAATCCGGCTGCGACAAAAGAAGAAGTGGAGAGTGCATACTGGGCACTTGCAGAAGCCGGACAAAAATTGAACTGGTATAAAGGAGATCTTACAGATCTTCAGGCGGCATATGACATGTATGAAGGAAAAGATCTGAGCATCTATACAGAAGATACAAGAAAAGCTTTAGAAGAAGCTTTAAAAGAAGCAAAAGAGATATTAGATCTCGGAGAAAATGCAGTAAAAGAACTTGTGGATGCAGCATTGGAAAAATTGAATGCAGCAATCGAAGGACTGGAATTGATTCCGGTAGATAAGTCAAAATTGCAGCAGCTTGTAAATGATGCAAAACAGTATGAGGACAGAATCGAGGAATACACACCGAAAACAGCAGAAGAATTTATGAAAATGCTTGAAGCTGCACGTGAAGTACTGAATACAGATCCTGTAAGTCAGACAACAATTGATTCTGCATATGTCGCATTGCAGCAGGCGATCTTCGAATTGAGATTGATCCCGAATAAAGATAAGCTGGAAGACTTGATCAACAAAGTGGAAAAAACAGACTTAAGCGGTTATACAGCTAAGAGTGTAAAAGCGCTTAAAGCAGCGCTCTCTGAAGCAAAAGCAGTGATGGCAGATCCAGAAGCTGATCAGAAATCTGTAGATCAGGCAGTACAAGTACTTCAAGAAAAATTTGACGGACTTGTAGCAGTCGGAGAAGAAACAAAGGCAGATAAAGACGAGTTGAAAGCTTTGATTGACAAGACAGAAAAGATGGATCTGAAACCATATACAGCGGAGACAGCTCTTGCAGTGAGAAATGCATTGAAGGAAGCAAAAGCAATTTATGATGACAAAGATGCGACACAGCAGGAAGTGGATGCAACACTTGCAAAATTACAGAAAGCATTAGACGGTTTGAAGAAATCTGATGTACAAAAGACAGAAGATGACAAGAAACCAGGAGCAACAAATAACAAGAAATCAGCTAAGACAGGCGATGTAGCATTACCAATCGGATGGGCATTCGCTGGTGTTGGGGCAGTACTTGCAGTTGTGGCAGCTTTCTTTGCAAGAAGAAGAAAAAAACACTAGTGGTTGACTAAAAAGATAAATTCTGCATGTAAAGAGAAAATCAATACAGAAGAATAAGTTCTATAATTTTAGGGTTTGGCGGATGCGTCAAACCCTTTAAAATATTCATTTCAAGAAAGAAAATACTTGCATAGCACATGCAAAAATGTTAGAATACATACGATATAAGGAAACATAGTTTGAATAAGGAAACTGAAGTCTTGCATAAATTACAAAACTTCAGTTTTTTTGTTGGTAAACTTAAAAATAAAAATAGAAAAGGAGATTTGAATGAGAGAAAGAAAACAGAAAAAAGGGGAAAAGAAACTGATTAAGAACAAGTGGGGAATCATAGGAGCTGCAGTTATTTTAACTGCATCTCTTGCCGGAGCAGGATTCTGGTATGCTGGACATTCAGAAAACAAACCTTCAGATGAAAAAACAGCATCTGAAAAAGAGATTGAAAATATCAATCCACGAGATAATGTGCTGGATGAGAGCGAGGCTTTTGAAGGGAAAATTCCGTCACTGAAAGAGAAGAAACAACTCAAAGATGCGGAAAAAAAGAAAGCTTCTTCTAAAAAACAAGAAGATGTGAAAACACAGAATCAGACGGAAAAAAATGAAACTTCCGGAGAATCTACAGAAATAACAGACAAACCGGGAAGCATAAATAAACCGGAGAACACAGAGAAACCGGGAAGTTCAAATAAACCGGAAAACACAGACCAACAGGAAAGTACAGACAAACCGGAAGTACCAGAAAAACCTGGGGATACAGAGCAGCCGGAGACACCGGAACAGTCGAAACCGGAAAAGCCACAGCTGCCACAGGTTCAAGAACCGGGGTGGACGATAGGAATATACTAAAGAGAGGGATAAAAGAGGGATGAAAAATAACAAAAAACTTAGAAGAGTTCTTTTATTGTGGGCAATATTGCTTGGAATTTGCTTACAACCTATTGTGGCAAGAGCTCAGGTACAGGAAATCACAGATGCAAATTTTCAGATGGTAGGAGGACAGATTCGCACTACGACACCGATGGGGCTGCGTTTCATTGCAAAAATTAAGAAAGACTATATTGCACAGCAGGAACGAGAAGGAAAAGTAGTTGAATACGGAATTGTATTATTACCGAAAGTATACCTAAATGGAAAGGAACTTACGGCAGACGGTACTTATCTTTATAAAGGGAAGATGTATAAACCGGCAGTAATTCAAGGGGCAAAGAAATACGCAGAAGATGCGGATAATATTTATTATACAGCCGTACTTACCAACATCGCAAAAGAGCGTTATAAAAATGAATATGCAGCAAGAGCATATGTGAAACTGACGGAGCAGGTTGAACAAAGTGATGGAAAGACAAAGCTGGAAAGTCAGTGGAAATACGGAGATGAGACGATTCCAAAACAAGTCTATGAGGTGGCAAAAGAAGCGGTTGAGGGAAATAAAGAAACAGAAGAGACAAAACAGTGGCTTCAAAATAATGTTCTGGAGCCTGTAGACAATCCGCAGGGACCGACAGAAGAGGATAAAAAAATTCCATTTAGACTTGGAAAAGTAGAACGTGTTACCTTATATCATAAAAGTAATACATCAAGTGAGAATGGCGCTGTAGAAGAAGTTTCAAATTTTACGATTAAAGACTTTGCAAAAGAGCAGTATCTGGTGAAAGTGGAATTAGATGGACAACCGGAGAGATTTGCTGACATCAAAGAGATTCAGGTTACATCTGAGAACAAAGTAAACTTTATATTGAATCTGGATGATTATGTAACAGAGGGAGTTGCTAGGCAACAGCAAGGCGCTATTGTAGAATTTGGTACAGCAGAAGAGGGAGTTGCATCTACAAAATATATTACCATGCAAGCGCTGATAGATAGGATAAAGGCAAATCCGGCAGGAAACTATGTATTGGATCACAATCTGGATGCAAGTATGGTGCAGGGTGCAGATGAATTGATTGAAAACTTTACCGGAACATTTGATGGAAAAGGATATAAGATTACAGGATTAAATACGACATTGTTTGGAACAATTTCCGGTGGTACGGTTAAGAATGTTATACTGGAAAATGTGGCGATTACGAAGACTTCAGGTTCTGAGAGTGTTAACAACGGCGGAGCCGGAGTATTGGCAGATAAGGCAGAACAGCAGGCGAAGATTTCAGGGGTTCATGTTAGCGGAACACTGAAAAATTCAAATAGTCGAACATTGATGGGTGGTCTGGTTGGACGTATGGATCGTGCAACTGTTGAGCAATGTTCTGTTAATCTGGAAATCAGTGGGTCATATAATACAGTTGGTGGTCTGATAGGGCAGATGAGTAATGGTCATCAGTTTGAAAATGTGGTGAAAGATTCCTATGCAGTAGGAAGTATCAAAGGAAGTATGAGCAATGGTGCGCTTGGCGGTCTAATTGGATGGCACAATAATAAAAATAGTAACATTGTTCAGAACTGCTATACTGCCATGTCGATGAATATTGACGGCACTGGGCAGAGTGGACATAGACCAGGTGGTTTTATTGGAATCATGGGAGAGTCTGATGCTACAGGAACACTTGCCAATAATGTGTCTTATAGTAATGGAAACAAAGGTTACAAGTTTGATGGAGCATCAGATAAAGCAAGATATCAAACCGGAACACAGATATCCCAAAATATTACATTAAAAGAGACTAGATTGGAGTCAGATAGTAAGCGAATAGAGCCTGTAAATGCAGCCGGAAAAATTGAAGAAAAAGCATATGACGAATTACTTAATAAGGACTTTTATGTTAATAATTTAGGTTGGAGCGAAGAGGTTTGGGATTTTGAACCATTGAAGGAGAAAAAAGCTCCGGTTTTGAGAAACGGTGACCCGAATCGTATTGGAATGCTTCAGTTGAAAGAAGTGTCTACAGTAGAGGAGCTGAAGGCAATCAATGATGATCGTGCGGGCGTATATGTATTGACCGCAGATATTGATGTATCTAAGGTGACAAGTGGAAATTCAATTATTACAGGAAATTTTTCGGGATTATTGAAAGGGAATGGTCATCAGATTACAGGACAGAAAATACCATTGTTTGAAAAGATTTCTGGTGGTTCTGTAGAAGGATTGATTCTTACAGATGGGGAGATTATACGTCCGAATGAAGAACGTGTGGCAGCTCTTGCAAAGGATGCATGGGATGGTTCATATATACAGGATGTCTATGTTCGTAATATGAAAATCCAAGGACAAACTTTGGTCGGTGGTCTGGTTGGACATTTGGATAATTCTACGGTACGCGGTTGTTCAGTAGTTGCGCAGGTAGACGGAAGGGAAGCTGGTGGATTTATTTCCAATATTATGAATGTGAGTACTGTAACAGATTGTTATGCGCAGCGTACGACGAATCCAAAAACTTTTGGAAATGAGACGGATGTGCAAGGTGGCTTTGTTGCAAAGATGAACCGAAGTACCGTGACAAATACTTATGCAGAATTGAAGTTTATCGAAGAAGCAACAGAAACAAAAGCTATTACGGCAAAGGTTGGAAGCTATGTTGGGCTGAGCGGCTTATCAACTGAAAGCAGAGTTCCATTTAAAGTAGAAAATAATATTGCATTCGGTCCGCAAGGATATTCATTTAATGCAGCGAACACAGTGGACGCTGATTTTGTAAATTATAAAAACAATTACGAGTATAAAACAGCAGATACTACAGAGAAAATTGATTTGAATCTAACCGGAAAGATTAGTTCAGCAACTGCTGAACAGGTAAATACAGAAACATTTTATACAGAAACATTGAAATGGGATTCTAAAATATGGCATCTGGGTGATGTAACAGGTGGCAAACGTCCGAGACTAGAGGCAGAAGGCGATATTTATCCATCAGAAGGAACAGGTTCTGAAGAGATAAAACCAGAGGCGACAGTTGCACCGGAGGAATCTATTGCGTTGATGGCAGCGCTCAACCAAGAAGAGCGTGCTGGAAAAGAATCGTGGGAAACAGTAAAAGGATATCAGGCAGAACGTAAAACTTTATATGAAAATCTGGAAAAGTTTATGCCGTTCTATAATCGGGAGCAAATTGTTAAAGATGGAAATGCAGTAGATGTTGCTCATAAATTGAATCAGAAAGCGGTACTGGCAGTATATCCAATGAATGAGAATGGACAAAGAATTATCGCGTTGACAACAGAAACAGTTAACAGTGTCAAAAAACTTCGTATTCAATTTGAAAAAACAGAGGATAAGGCGCTGATTTATGATCTTTCTTATATAGACACCAGATCAGGAATCGCTTCTTACAATGTGTCACAGATTCCGGTGCATTATAACTTCAATAAATATGTTGTGGATACAAAAACAAATCAATTTCAAAGGCTCTTGTCAATGGCAACAACATTTGAATTTGATACACATATTAAGACAAGGGTAAGTCAGCAGGATAGTGATTCTGTTCTTGATGTATACCGTAGAAATTACAATAATGTTGTAAAAAAAGAATTAGAACAGATTTTGGTTGCTATGACAGCATCATATGCACAGTATCCAATCAATGTAAATCATACAATTGCAGAAGCAATAGTAACGGAAACTTTTGAGAATAATGAATATTTGAAAGATTTTCTGTATGCATATAATTACATAGATCGTTGGTATGATTTTGAAATCGGAGGAATCAATCTTAGGGATGTAGTTATCTTTGATAATTCCATATTGCCGGGAGCAAAAGCGCCAAGAGGTCTTGCAAACGAAATTGTAAAAATAAGCAGTAAAGAAGGAAGACAAGGAAATAGTACACAGTCCTTTTATGTAAATAGAATTTCTTCTTATACAGGAATCAAAAGCATAAGCGCATTTGTAGAATACTTTATGGCGGCATATGCAGGATATTCAGATGTAAATGATTGGATCGTAGATAATTTCCAGGGAGGAGTTCTGGTAGAAGCCAGACCAAACAACCCGAAAGTCCAATATCGTATGTGGAATCTGATTAAGAGCAATACGATTCAAAGAGATCAGCAGTTGATTCTGCCGGTATTGTCTTATAAGACATCTAAGAATCTGTACCTTGCATCTTTCCCGACCGCACTTGTTTACGGAAATCTTCAGATATACGGAGGTTATCAAGATACAGATCAGTGGAGAGCAGGAAAAAAAGCTGAGATTGCAAGTCAATTAAATGACTATAAAAATCTGTACGACAATTTTGCAGAAGTTGCGCGAAATGGTGCAGATTCTATTAATAGAAGTAAATTTTTAATTGTAGATTCTTCTTATAATAAGGATCGTAACCAAGATGTATTTAAGGAATTCTATAAACCTCTTCAGACGTTATGGGGACATAAAAGTGGGGCAGTAGCAGTAATTCATGGAAATCCGAATTATGATTATATTTATTATAATAGTTCAAACTTTATCGGAGACTTGACTGTATTAAATCATGAGATGGCACATGTTACTGATAATTGGATCTGGATGGAAAATAAAGGAAAACGTCCGGGAAGAAACGGTGAAGATTACTCCAATGGGTTTGTCAATCAGGCAGGTTTGGATTATAACATGAACTTCATGAGAAATTATGCAAGAGACGGACAGACACTTTCCAATCTGACACCGGAGCGTATTAATTCTCAAGAGAAGTTTAAGAGTTATTATAAAGAAGTATTTGATGTGATTTATACCTTGGATTATTTGCAGGGGTTAGCATATCTGCAGCTGACACCGGAGCAGCAGGCTCGAGTTACTGCACAGCATAGATATGGATTTAGAAATAACCATCAGAGCTGGAATAGTGCAAATAGTACATGGACAACGCTTAGTGCATCAGCGCTGGAAAATATGAACTTACAGACATTAGATGATTTGTGGGATAATCAGCTTACGATTCGGCCGGGCCATCGATTTGATCTGGGCGGGGTAAATCAGGTTGGTATCAACAATCCAGGAGCTTATCAGATTGATCGTGTAAGCTATTCTAGCTGGTATGTACCTTATGTAGACGGCGGTACACCGAATGCACAGATTTTCCGAAGAAATGGATTTGAACTAGGTGGAATGTTTGGATATAGTGATGGTTTGGTTAGATATTTAAGTGCACAGACGCAGACGGGAGATTTAAAATTCTACCGGACAATACTGAACGATCCGAATTTTACATTTGAATCTTATCGAAAGGGAAAAAATGCAGAGATTCAGCAGAAGATTGAAGAGCAGGCAAAGCAGGGAAATGCATATTTTGATGCAGAGGCGTTGATTGAATATTTCCGTCAGAATCTGATTAATTATGGAAATGATATTAACTCAGGAATGTCTAATGGAAATGTGACACTTCAGAATATTAGAGATTCCAGAGAAAATGTGTTCCGGTATCTACAGAGAATTACAAATGAATTCCGGACACCGGTATATGGTGAGGTGTCTGACAGAAATGTCGTGACAATTAAAACCGGACAGGAGCTGGTAGATAAAATTAAGGCAAATCCAAATGGATTTTATGAATTGGGAAATGACATTTCAATGGAAAATGTTACCGGAGCGGATCAAGTATACATTAATTGTACCTTTATCGGAAAGCTGGATGGAAATGGGTATAAGATTACCAATGCGACAAAACCGTTGTTTACAAGGATCACGAATTCCTATGTTGCTGACTTGACGATTCAGGATACAGCAGAAGCAGAGAAAGACTGGATTGCAAAGACAAAACATTATACCATTGTGGTAAAAGAGCAGAAGAAAGAAACAGTAAAAGAAATCCGTACATTAGCTGATTTAAAAGAAATTGGGCAGAATAAAGCTCAGAAATATGTATTAAAAGCAGATATTGATGCGTCTGAAGTGACAGAAACAGCAATTGCAAAAGGAAACTTCAGCGGAATTTTGGATGGAGAAGGACACAGCATCACAGGATTGAAAGTGCCGTTGTTAGAAAAAACAGAGCGCGCAGAAATTCGTAATCTAACAGTGAAGAATGTCCAGATATCCAATCAGAATGCCGAGAACGCTGCAATTACAAAACGTTCTCACCATACAGTATTTGAAAATCTGAATCTGGAAAATATTACAATTTCTGGAACCAGTTATAACGGAGCAATCACTGGATATGATTACACTGGATCTGTATTTAACAAAATCCAGATTCGAAATGCGAAGATTACCGGGACAAAGAATTACAATGCGGTTTTTGCAGGACGGGCATCCGGTTCTCAGATTTCTAATATAGCGGTGATTGAAAGTAATGTAACACTGAGCGGAACGGACAATGGTGGATTCATCGGAGCAGGAAAGAATCTGGCGATTCGTCAAGTTTACAGTGACGCAGATATTACAGTAGTAAATTATCAAGATGCGCAGAATCGGACAAACAGTGCTGGATTTATCGGGAATTTGTCAGGAGAAAGCAGTGTGCAGCATGTACTTTCCGTAGGAAATATAGTGGAAGAGGATGCAGAAAAAGATTTTTATCAATTCCTTGGAACGCCGGACGTTTTGGAAAAATATGTGTCAGATTGCTATGTTTCTGCAAATACAGGTGGTCTTAGCAATGTAACCGCAGGTAAGTTGACGGAAGTGTCAAAAGAAGAAGAAAAGACAGTTGAGTTGTATCGAGACAGATTACAGTTCAATGAAGAAAACTGGTATTTAAAATTAGTAGGCATGAGGGGATATCCGGAAATTCAAGGAATGCAGAAAATAGAAGTGATTCCAATCAAGACAGCAAATGATTTACAACAGATGAAGCTTTATCCGGATTTGAGTTATCGGTTGGATGCAGATTTGAATCTGAATGAGATAGAACAGGGAGAAGTAATGATTTCAAACTTTACAGGTACGCTGGATGGAAATCAACACAGCATCGAAGGGCTGCGTGTGCCGTTGTTTGGAACTTTAGGCGGAACTGTGAAGAATCTTGCAATTTTGAACAGTGAAATTCAATTGAATGGAGTGAACGGCGGAGTTCTGGCAAATCAAATAGAAGGTGGAATGGTTGAAACACTTCTGATGCAAAACGTACAGTTGAAGTCAGAAGGCGGAGCCGGAGCATTGCTTGCCGGAACGATGCAAGAAAGTACCGTTCAAAATGTATTTTTAGCAGGAAAAGTTGCTGTCGCAGGAAAGGCGGCTGGATTTGCTGTTAGCGATACAGGTTCTACGGTAGAAAATGTTTATTTAAATGTAGAAGTACAGGGTGCAGAAGGCGCCGGATTCCTTGCAGAGAGCAAAGGAGAAGGAAGTTATACAAATCTGTTGAGTGTGGGAAATGTTTCCGCAGAAATGCCGAAGTTGATGGCAGACGGGAGTCGTATTACGAATGGTTATGAATTTGCCGCGGCAGACGGAATTGCAGCAAAAGGTAAAACAATCAAATCCGTTGGAAAAGAAATTTGGACTTCGAAATTCTATACAGAGAATCTTGGATTCTCAGGAGAGAAATGGAACGCAGAGAATGCGGAGAAAAATGGATTGGCAGTATTAAAAGGTTTTGAAAAATGGGTGAAACCATTTGCAATCCAGATTACAAAGCCACAGCAGATTATAAAATTAAATCAAGTTCCGGAAGGAAAATTTGCGATTGCAGCAGATTTGGATTATAGTACTTATAGTGGAGAACTTGTGACCGTAGAATTTAGCGGAATATTGAACGGTGGAAATCATCGCATCATCGGTATTTCGAAACCATTATTCCAGAAATTAAAAGGAACGGTGGAAAACTTACAGATTGAAAACTGTCTTGTGGAAAGTACAGACACAGGGGCCAATGTATTTGCAAAAGAGAGCGCAAATGCAACTATAAAGAATGTGTTCTTTAACGGAATTACTATGAATGGTGGAACATTGACAGGACTGATCGGTTCTGATCAGAACTCAAATTTCGATACCGTAGGCATTCAAAATATTGATATGACAGTTAATGGCGCACAGGCAGGAGTTCTTCTGGCGAAAGCATCAGGAACACAGATGAAAGATGTATTGATTACAGATGCCAAAATAACAACAGAGCAACAGTATGTAGGTGGCTTGATTGGACATGCAGAAAATGTAACGATTACAAAAGTATTTGCAGACAGCGAGGTTCACATTCCATATAATAAGAGTCCGGAATATACGTCGGCATTTATAGGAGCAGTAACAGGGAATAGCAGCATTACTTACAGTACGGCAGCAGGTGGTGTTTATCCGGAAGATGCAGTGAAGTCACGTTATAAAGTGCTTTATATGAAGAAGAGCAGTGATTTGACAGAGTTAAAAGCGTTTAATAATTGCTTCTATAGTCTAGATACACCGGGAACGAATATAAATATAAACGATCCGAGAGGGGTTAGACATTCAGAGTTTTCAACAGGCGATTTTTATCAGAATAAGATGCAGCTGGATACAAAAAAATGGGAATGGTCTAAAGCAGGAACAACAGGTTCACCGAGACTGATTTCTATGCCGGAATCTAGTGTGAAACCGCCGTCAAAAGAACAGGCTTTACCAGAGACACCACTTCGTGCAGATGTGCCGGAAGGCTATACAGCGATTTACACAGTTGAGGAATTGCTGACGGCGAAGGGAAGTAGTAATAATTATATTCTGATGCAGCCAATCTCATTATACGGATTGCGTGCAGAAGGCGGTTCCTTCCTTGGAGATTTCTCTGGAACATTTGATGGAAATGGATTGACTATCAGAGATATGCAAGGTGCGCCGTTGTTTGGAACATTAAGTGGAACGGTAGAAAACCTGAAACTTGCAGATGTAAAGGTAGAAAGATGGAATGACAATGAGGCTGCAAATGCTTTTGCAACAAAACTGAGTGGAGCAACGGTAAACCGAGTGGCATTGTATAATGTACTGGTAGCAGGCGGTAATAAGACAGCATCACTTGCGGGCGAGGCAGAAAATTCGAAGATTAGTGAAATCTGGACAGAAGAATTAAATGTCAATCCGTATGGACCGGCTTATAAAAGGACAGCAGTGTCTGAAAGTGGTATAGGCGGTTTGATTGCGATGTTGAATGTTGGAACATCAGTTACAGACTGTTATGTGTCCGGTGAGATGACAGCAAATGAAAATTATCAAGGTGGCGTGTTTGGCGAGAATGAATTTGATATGACTCCTACATATTCAGCAAATCGAATCGTTTCGAATATGCGAATGAGAGCGACTATGGGTGGAGATTATTCTAGAGGAGGCTTTATTGGTTTCTTAATGTCAACAGGAAGTTCATGGCTAAGAGATAGTATAGCAATTGGAGAATCTGGAGCAGAGAATAATGCAGGAAGTACACAAGCAGTATACCGATTTGCAGGAAATAGGTATAATGGAGTATGGGATTATGGCGTAGCCAATTGTTATGAAGGAAATCAAAGTGGTCAGAGTAGTGCTAATGGAGATCAGATTAAAGAAGTATCAAGAGAAAAATATGCTACAAAAGATTTCTATATGTCAACGTTGAAATTTACAGAGGATAAGTGGAATTTCGCTAATGTTACAGAGCAGGGATATCCGACGCTTATATGGCTTGAAGGAGCAAAACCGGAAGAGCCGGAAGAACAACTTCCGGCATTGCCGGCAGGCTCAGAGGTGACAGTGCATCCAAAGAGATGGGAAATACCAGGAGCAGAATACATCCCAATTTCTACACCGGAAGAGTTTATGAAGATAGAAGAAAATCCGAGTGGAAAGTATGTATTGATGAATAACATTTCTCTGGAACAAGTACGGTTACCGGAGGGACAGACTTCTTATATTACAAAACCATTTACAGGAGAGTTGTACGGAAATAATCAGGTAATTCATGGACTGCGGGCTGCAATGTTTAATGAAGTTAGCGGAAAGATACATGAATTAAGAGTGCAGAATGTATTTGTGACAGCAGAAGGAACAAATCCGGCAAATGGATTTGCCCGTACGCTAAATGGGGCAACGATTGAAAAAGTTGTTATGGATTATGTACAGATAAACGGTGGAAGTTATACAGCAGCACTTGCCGGAACTGCAACGAACAAAGCAGTCATTCATCAAATTTGGTTGGAAAATATACAGGTGAATGCCTTACTTACAGAAACCTACAAATTTAATTTCGTAGGCGGTGCAGTTGGGCAAATGACAGGATCATCAAATTTAGAAGATGTTTATATTTCAGGAATGATTGTTTTAGATAATCATCAAGAAGGTGGGGTAGTTGGAGAACTTAACAGCGGAACTGTTAATCATGTGGTGGAAAATATGAGGCTTAAGTCTTTCATAATACCAGGAAATACATGGCAAGGTAAGTATTATTTTGCAAATAAAGCAGGTGTGGTAGGCGATGTGAATAATAGCAGTACAGGTCTTAAAAACTGGAAGATTACCAATTGCTTGGCAATGGGAGATGCATCAAAGAATGCAGAAGACGGCAGCCCGGAAGAGAGTTATAAATTCCTTGGTCGAGATGTATCAACCTATACAACGAATAATATCAGCAATTGCTATGAGCTTGCGACCGTGGGAGGACCAACCAATACAAGCGAGGCAACTATAGCAGCGAAAATATTAATGCTGACATCAGACAATCACAAAGCAGATTTTTATACAAGTCAGTTGAAGCTTTCGAGTGATGTGTGGGATTTGACGAAGGTGGGAGCAGAAGGATTCCCAAGATTAAAATGGATGAAAGAATAGGAGAAAAAATATGAGAAAAGAATATCAGACACCGGAAATTGAAATTATTGAATTTGACGCAGAAGTGCAGATGATGCTGACGCTTAGTAATACTCCTCAAGAGAATATTGATAATGATTTCAATTTGGACAATAGTGGTTGGGAAGTTTAGAATAAGTTTTTAGATAAAAACAAAACAGACCGGGAGAATTGTAGAACAGATTCTCTCGGTTGTTTTATTTATGAAAATAAATTTGGAAATTACCAATAAATGACTGGATTTCGAACGCTCAGTTCTTTTTTCTTTCCTTATAGAGTAAATGGTGCTATAATAGAAGTTGAAACTTTAGGATTTTGAGGGCAAAGAGATGAAAAAAGACGTACATTTGAAAGGAATGCTGAGGCTGTATATGCAGTGGCCGGCAGTGATGTCAATTTTATTGATTGCAATGAACCTGTGGATATATTCTGTGGACAAACGTGCAGGGGTAATTATGAGTTTGTTTGTTGCGGTGTATATTGTAATAGTCGGGGTGTTATATTTCTATAATAAGTCGATTATTTTTTCAGATCTGGTTGATTTTGCGGCGCAATATGGATCGGTACAGAATGTATTGTTAAAGGAATTGCAGTTTCCGTATGCCATTCTTTTGGAAGATGGACAGATTATATGGAATAATACCTGTTTTTCAGAAGTGTTTGGGAGCGAAGCGAAGACGGGAACCTATCTTAGCAAATACATTCAGGAGCTGAATCGAAGCGTATTTCCAAAAGAGAAAGACAAGCCAATTGAAAAAGAAGTAAGCTATAATGGAAGAGATTACCGTGCGATTCTGTCTAAAGTACCTGTGCAAGATTTGCAGGAGGCAGAGAATATCTTACAGATGAGAAAAGGCAGAGAATATTTTGTGACAGTTACTTTGAGTGATGTTACAGAGATGAACGAGTATATTCGTGCAAATGAAGAGCAGAAGCTTGTTGCAGGGTTAATTTACATCGATAACTATGATGAAGTTATGGAAAGTGTTGAGGAAGTTCGACAGTCTCTTTTGGTTGCGTTGATTGACAGAAAGATCAATCAATATATGTCAGTCAATGACGGTATTGTGAAAAAGCTTGAAAAAGATAAATACTTTTTCGTGATCAAAAAGTCCTATTATAAAGAGATGGAGAAGAATAAGTTCGCGGTGCTTGATGAGGCGAAAAGTGTTAATATCGGGAATACAATGCCAGCCACACTGAGTATCGGTATAGGGATTGCAACAGATACATACGCGCAAAGTTATAACTATGCCCGTGTGGCGATTGACCTGGCACTTGCCCGCGGCGGAGATCAGGCGGTTGTGAAGAGCAACAGTGGAATTACTTATTTTGGTGGTAAGAGAGAACAGACATCGAAGAACACAAGGGTTAAAGCCAGAGTCAAGGCTGAGGCTCTTCGGGAGTTTATCACGGCGAAAGACCAGGTTATTGTCATGGGACATAAGATTGCAGATGTGGATTCATTTGGCGCGGCAGTTGGAATTTACCGTGCAGCGTTGACGATGGAAAAGAAGGCTTACATTGTGCTGAATGATATTACATCTTCCGTTCGTCCGCTGTATCAGTCGTTTTGTGAAAGTCCACTGTATCCGGACGATATGTTTATCAGATCGGAGGATGTGGATGAGATCATTAATGACAGTACGGTGGCGGTTGTTGTTGATACGAATAAGCCGGAGATGACGGAATGTCCGGATCTGCTTAAGATGACAAAGACAATCGTGGTGTTTGACCACCACAGGCAGAGCAGCAATATGATTGAGAACACGGTGCTTTCCTACATTGAACCTTATGCGTCATCTTCGTGTGAGATGGTATCAGAAGTATTACAGTATATCACAGATGATGTTAGAATTACGAATGTAGAGGCGAACAGTATGTATGCCGGAATTGTAATTGACACGAATAATTTTATGAATCGGACAGGTGTAAGAACATTTGAAGCAGCTGCATTTTTAAGAAGATGCGGAGCGGATATTACATATGTGAGAAAAATTTTCCGAGATGATATGGAATCATATCGTGCAAAGGCGGAAATTGTAAGTAGTGCAGAAGTATTTTGTGAGGAATATGCAATTGCAAGTTATGAAAACACAGAGGTGGAAAGTCCGACGATTATAGGGGCACAAGCGGCGAATGAACTGTTGAATATTGATGGAATTAAGGCATCGTTTGTTTTGACAAAATATAATGGAAAGATTTATGTTAGTGCAAGAGCAATTGATGAAGTGAATGTGCAAATTATCATGGAACGTGTCGGCGGAGGCGGACATATGAATACTGCCGGAGCCCAATTCCAGCACACCAATATGGAAGAGGCAATTGAGACGTTGAAAGAGACGATCTATACAATGAAAGAAGAAGGAGATATTTAGTTATGAAAGTAATTTTGTTAGAAGATGTAAAAGCACTTGGTAAAAAAGGACAGATTGTGAATGTGAATGACGGATATGCAAGGAATTTTATTTTACCTAAAAAATTGGGAGTGGAAGCAAACAACAAAAATCTGAATGATCTGAAACTGAAAAAGGCAAATGATGAAAAGATTGCACAGGAACAGCTGGAAGAAGCGCAGGAACTCGGAAAGAAGATTGAGGCAGGAAAAGTGGAGCTTGCAATTAAAGTAGGAGAAGGCGGAAGAACATTTGGCTCGGTGTCTACAAAAGAAATTGCAGCAGCTGTAAAAGAGCAGATGGGATATGATATTGATAAGAAAAAGATACAGTTAAAAGAAGCGATCAAGACGCTTGGAACACACAATGTACCTGTAAAACTTCACACGAAAGTAACAGCAGAATTAAAAGTGGTTGTGAAGGAAGCGTAGGAGGCAGACAATGGAAGAAGCACTCATAAAAAGAGTTCTCCCACATAGCATTGAGGCAGAGCAGGCAGTCATCGGAGCGATGCTGATGGACAAGGAAGCAATCTTGACGGCGTCCGAAATTATTAGCGGGGAAGATTTTTATCAGTCCGCTTACGGAATTTTGTTTGAGACAATTGTGGAGCTTTTCAATGAAGGCAAGCCGGTGGACTTGATTACACTGCAGGACCGCCTGAGAGAAAAAGACGTGCCGGCAGAAATCAGCAGTCTGGAATTTGCGAGAGATTTGCTGAGTGCGGTACAGACATCGGCGAATATAAAGTATTATGCAGAGATTGTTTCGGAAAAGGCGATGCTGCGTCGACTGATTAAGTTAAATGAAGAGATTGCCAATATCTGTTATCTTGGAAAAGAGCCGTTGGAGGCGGTGCTTGAGACAACGGAAAAGAAAGTATTTGAACTTGTTCAGCGGAGAAATACCGGAGACTATGTGCCTATAAAAGATGTTGTGCTGAGCGCGCTGGAAAAGATTGAGAAGGCATCGAAAACGAATGGAAGTGTCACCGGAATCCCGACAGGTTTTTTGGATCTGGATTATAAGATGTCAGGACTTCAGCCTTCCGATTTGATTCTTGTGGCGGCGAGACCGTCCATGGGAAAGACAGCGTTTGTGTTGAATATTGCGCAGAATGTGGCGTTTAAAGAAAATAAAACAACTGCTATTTTTAGTTTGGAGATGTCAAAAGAGCAGTTGGTAAACCGTCTGTTTTCTCTGGAGTCGCAGGTAGATTCTCAGTCGCTTCGTACAGGTAATCTGAAGGATTCGGATTGGGAAAAGCTGATTGAAAGTGCGGGAATTATCGGGAAGTCCAATCTGATCATCGATGATACACCGGGTATTTCGATTTCGGAACTGCGTTCAAAATGCAGAAAGTACAAGCTGGAACATAATTTGGAATTGATTATTATCGACTATTTGCAGTTGATGACAGGGCGTGTCGGAGGAAGAAGTGAGTCCAGACAGCAGGAAATTTCGGATATTTCGAGATCGTTAAAAGGTCTGGCGAGAGAGCTGAATGTGCCGGTGATCGCATTGTCGCAGTTGAGCCGTGCGGTAGAACAAAGACCGGAGCACAGACCGATGCTTTCGGATTTACGTGAATCAGGGGCAATCGAGCAGGATGCCGATGTGGTAATGTTTATTTACCGTGATGACTATTACAATAAAGATACAGAATTGAAAAATGTAGCAGAGATTATTATTGCAAAACAGAGAAATGGTTCGATTGGAACAGTCAATTTGACATGGCTGCCGAACTATACAAAGTTTGCAAATTATCTGAAACAGGATTGATGAATCTGGGATGTGGTATAAGCAGATACTGCATTCTGGATTTTTTATTGCATAAAAAATTATATCCTATGCAATAAAAAATACTCTGCAAGACCACTGTGGCGGATGGTTATTTGTGAGAAAAAAATGAAAAAAATAGTGTTTATTTTGGGGGAATATGCTAATATAAAAATCGGGAGAAAGGTACAAAACAAAAAATAATATGCGTTTGTACGGAAAAAGAAAGGAGAAATATGAAAAAGTTTATGAAAAAACTTTCGGCAATTATGTTAGTTGCTGCCATGGTGTGTACGACATTTTTGAGTTATATGCCATCGTTAGATGTATTGGCAGCTCCGAAGATGATGGCACATCTGAAAGCCGGAAGCGGGAATGCAAACGAGCACTTTGGCGGTGCAAAGCCGGAGGCATTTGTCTTATCCAGCCAAAAGTTTACGGGAGAGGATTTAAGTGTTACGGTTCAGCTTGTAAGTGAGAGTAAAGACACGAGGTTTCGTTTTGTGACGAAATATGTGGATGATACTCATTGGAGTTATATCGCTTACGATACAGGAAAATGGCTTTATGAATTTAAAAATGGAGATGGATCTTATGCAGCGTTATCAGGATTGCCAGAAGTCAACAAAGATGATGAGATTACGATTTCAACATCTTATAAGGACAATGGCTTGAATGTGACAGTTGAAAATAAGACAATAAACAAAAGTGGTTCAGCAGTTGTAGCTAATGAAAAATTTAATGAGCTGAAAACAGAATCAGGAGAGATTGGATTTGGTGCAGGTACTTTTGGAGAAGCTTACACAGAAATTTATTTCTCAGATGTAAAAGCTGGTGAGACAGCTTATAGCGACTACAGTGGCTGGCATGTATACAAGACTCTTTCAGGACAGGTTTGGGAACCATCTGTGGAAGTACCGGATGGAGGAGACACAGATCCGGAAAATCCTTCTGAAAACGGAAGAGCTTGGATTGAGTTAAAGGGTGGAAGCAACAATGGTGGTGGACACTCCTATGGCAATGCAAATGCAAAAGCGCCGGTACTGCTTCTTGATGATGACAAGAAGATGGAAGAGTCAGGAGAACTTTCTCTTGCTGTGAAGCCAAGCAATAACTGGGGTGTATTTTATACTTATGTGAATGACAATAACTGGTTATATGTAGGTCATGATACGAGCAGTGGCTGGTACTATCAGTATAACTTGAATGGAAGTGGATCTTATCCGAAAATCTCAGGACTTCCGGATCCGGTTGAAGGGGAAGAACTTCAGATGTCTATCTCATTGAACAGAGAGACATTGTCTGTGACAGTAAACGGAGTAACTTCGCGTGTGACAAATCAGGCATTGATCGATTTCAGTGAGGAGAATGCAGGTAAAGGCCGTTTCGGTGTGAAAACAAACAGTGCAACAACGATTTCTTTTGCGGATGTGATGTACGGAAAAGATAACTGTATGGAAGATGACTGGGTATTTTGTGTAGACCGTGACGGACAGTCGTTTAAAAAGACATATTCAAAACTTGTGCCGCTTACAGGTACAGTTACGGAAAAAGGAGAAGGCGGATTGGCAGATGCGACAGTTCGCGTTGGAAACAAGTCTGCAAAAACAGATGAAAATGGTAAATATCAGTTTGATGCGTTGGAACTTGGGACCTATACTATGGCTGTTTCCAAACCGGGATATCAGGCATTCTCAGGTGAAGTGACAATTGAAGATAAAAAAGATAATGTCAAAGATATAACACTGGAATTAAAAGCTCCATTGGATTTGTCAAAATACGATTCTATTTCATCTGATGAAATGAAAGTATATATCGGAAAAGAATTTCCGGTTGTGGCAAGATACCAGATGCTTGCGAATGGACAGGAGATTACAGATACATATTTCCGCGGAAATGAAACAGAACTTGATGAAGTTGCAATCAATGGTGTCGCTATAAAACCGGAAGTGGAAGTGACAGAGACAAAAGCAGACTCAAGAACATATGCAATGCATGTGGAGAAAGATGACATCAATCTGGATATGGATGTCAAAGTCAGTGTAAAAGAAAATGACCTGACATGGGAAGTAACAAAATTAGAAAAAGCAGAAGGTTGTGCAGATATTGCAACAATCGATGTTCCTGGATTGAACCTTCTGACTGTGGATGCAGTGGAGACAGGAGCCAATTTCGCAGGAGCAAAGGCTTCGACAACAACAACATCTTCCGGAGATGTATTTATTGATTTTGAAGATGGATTTGTACCATCTGAGACAGACGGATACCTGTATGGATTCCTGACAAATGGGAAATTAAGCGCAGGTCTTTACAGCAATTCCGAGGTGGAAGGAGACAAACGTGTCATTCGCAATAATGGGGCGGATACAATGAGTCTCACAAGTGCTGCATGGTACTACGAGTTGGGAGATGCAAACGGACAGAAGAATGCTTCAAAGTATGATGATTATCCGGTGAGTGAACTTCCATGTACAAAAGTGGCAATCGCAGCAGATGCAAATGGCGATGAGACAATCGACTGGAATGACGGTGCGCTTGCATTCCGTGATATTATGAACATTCCATACGGTTCTGAAAATATCAAAGATTTAGTAAACTATCGTATCGTTATGAACTTTGCAAGTATGGCATCAAATCCATACCATACAACAGCAGACAACATTAAAAAAGTGTATCTTGCAACAGATGGTCTTCCACAGGCGGTTATGCTCAAAGGATACGGTAACGAAGGACATGACTCTGCAAACTCTGAGTATGCTGATATTGCAGAAAGAGAAGGAGGAGTAGAAGATTTCCAGGAATTGATTAAGATTGCACATGACTATAACACAGAGATTGGTATTCACGTCAATGCACAGGAAGCTTATCCGGAAGCGGCATCTTTCAATGAAGAGATGCTTCAGAAACCATTTTCAAACGGATGGGGATGGCTTGACCAGTCACAGGTTATCGACAAACTTTGGGATTTGTCAAGTCAGGCAAGATGGAAACGTTTTGTACAGCTGTATGACAGAATCAACGGAACGGATTTCTATAGCAGAAAATGGCCGGATGCAGTTGAAAATTCTTTGGGTGAAGTAAACGCTACAAAAGAAGAAATCAAAAAAGATGCAGAATCCCGTGAAGACAATATGGATTTCATTTATCTTGACGTATGGTATCAGGATGCATGGGAGACAAGACAGATTGCGGATGAGATCAATTCTTTGGGATGGAGATTCTCTACAGAGTTCAGTGCGGAGGGTGAATATGACTCTACATGGCAGCACTGGTCTACAGATGCCGCATATGGCGGGGCAACATCAAAAGGATATAACAGTGATATTATCCGTTTCATCAGAAATGACCAGAGAGATTCTCAGGTATTGAACTATCCACAGTTCGGTGGAACAGCAGACAATCCGTTACTTGGAGGATACCGTCTGTACGGATTTGAAGGATGGGGTGGAGACAAAGATTATGACAACTACATTCTTCAGACATTCAATCAGAACTTACCTACAAAATTCTTACAGCACTACTATGTGACAGATTGGGAGAATTATGAAGAGGGAGAGTCTCCGGTTGGAAACCATGAAAAACAAATCACATTGAGAAATGACAGCGGTGATGAAGTTGTTGTCACAAGAAACGAAGAACAGCGCAGCGATGATAACATTGAGCGTACAATTACATTAAATGGAAAGAAAGTATTAGATGATGTCACATATCTGCTTCCATGGACAGATAATCAGGATGGCAGTGAAAAACTGTATTACTGGAATCTGGACGGTGGACAGACAACATGGGAACTTCCAGATGGATGGGAAGGTCTTGCGAATGTTGTGATGTATGAACTTTCTGATCAGGGTCGTATCAACGAGACAAGTGTTGCTGTGTCTGGAAATTCAGTGACATTAGATGCAAAAGCTGCTACAGCCTATGTGTTGGTAAAAGGTGATGCGGCAGGCGTAAAAGAACTTGCAAATGACTTTGGTGAGTATGACTATGTGACAGATCCGGGATTCAACGGATATGCCGCAGGGGAAAAACTATCTGCAGATGAATGGTCTGGCGATATCAACGATGATGCAGTTGTAGTAGAAAAAGCAGATACAGGAGATCAAAGACTTGCATTCAACAGTCCTCTTGACGGTGTGTCAGTGACAACTACAATCAAAGGTTTGACAAAAGGAACAGACTACGTAGCAGAAATTTATGTGGAAAACAATAGTGATGCAAAAGCTTCTATTGAAGTGAATGCAGGAGAAAAGAAAGTTTCTAATTATACAGAGCGTTCGATTCTCAATAACTACGTAAAGAGTGACCAGAAAAACGGAAGCAAGATGCAGCGTATGCAGGTTTCATTTACAGCAGAGAGTGAGACTGCACAGCTAACACTTTCAAGAGGCTACGGCGATGGTTCTACTTATATGGACGATATCCGTATCGTTGAGAAATCTTTGAATAACTTCCAGGAAGATGGTGTGTTCAAACAAGATTTCGAGACAGTAGTACAGGGCTTGTATCCATTTGTGTTAAGCTCTGCACAGGGTATTTCTGACCCGGCTACACATTTATCGCAGCTGAACGCACCATATACACAGGCTGGATGGAATGGAAGAGTCATCGATGATGTTATCGATGGAAACTGGTCATTAAAGCATCACGATGGAAATACAGGAATTATTTATCAGACAATTCCTCAAAACTTCCGTTTTGAACCTGGTAAAGTGTATACAGTAGAGTTTGACTACCAGTCAGGACCGGATAAAGCGTATGCGATGGTAGTTGGTGATGGAACAACTTACACCACTCCTTCAGATGATGAGTATCTGGCTCAGGCACGTGGTGAAGATGAGACAAAACATGTAAAAATGCAGGTAGTTGGTTCGGGAAGCGGACAGACATGGATTGGTCTGTACGAAAACGGAAGCAAAGCCGGAACAGGAAGCATGGGACAAAGAGACTTCGTTCTCGACAATCTTGTGATCACAGAGGAGAAAGATGCAACATCTGTGACATTGGAATCTACAGAGCTTTACAAAGGTGAAACTGCAAAAATTTATGGGAATAATCTAGATCAGATTACATGGGAAACAAGCAATGATAAAGTTGCAGTAGTGGACAAAGAAGCAGGAGTTGTAAAAGCACTTGCAGCAGGAACAGCAACTTTGACAGCGACGCTTTCAAAAGATGAGAAGATTACATTTGAGATCACGGTTACAGACGGTGTAGTGACAGAGATTCCAAGAGAGGAATTTGATGGAATCACATCTTCTGCAAACACAGAACAATCCTCCGGAGAACCGGCAGGAAGCGGTGTTGCATCAGCAGCAACAGACGGTGACTCTTCCACATACTGGCATTCACAGTGGAGTGGATTTACTGTGAGCAAAGAAAATCCTGCAATTCTCACAGTCGATCTTGGAAAAGAAATGTCAATTGGAGGATTCAAATTCCAGCAGAGACCGGGAACGAATAATGGTATTGTTTACAAATATCACTATGAAGCCTTTGATGCAGCAGGAGAGAAAGTTGCTTCCAGCGATACAATTTCTGTTGATAATGCGCAGAGAGCAGGCGGACAGTGGATTACATCTCTGTTTGAAAGTGTAGCGAATGTAAAAACAATTAAGATTTATGTAGAAGAAGGAAAAGGAAACTTTGCGGCAATCGCAGAAGTAGTTCCGCTTCGCATACAGAAGGTTGCAGATTCGGCGACATTAGATGATGTTACAATAAAAGTCGGTGAAAAAGTCAGATTGGAAGCTAAACACAATGAGGACACCATTTTGACAGGAATCGTATGGAGTTCTTCTGATAAAGAAGTTGTAAAGGTAAATCAGAATGGAGTCGTAACAGGTTTGAAAGCCGGAACAGCGACTATCACGATTAAAAATGCGATCGGGAAACTGGCGTCATGTACAGTGACAGTAACAAAAGACGAAGTGATACTGGATAAAGAGGATCTGCAAAAGGCGATTGACAAAGCAGAAACATTAGACTTGGATAAGTACAAAGACGGTGTGGAAAAAGATGCATTTAAGGCAGCTTTAAGTAAAGCGAAAGACGTTTTGGCGAATGCTAAGACACAAGATGAGATTGACGAAGCGACAAGCGAATTAAATGCAGCGATAAATGCATTAAAAGAGGTGGAAAAACCAGTAGAGCCATCTGCAGATAAATCAAAATTAGAGAAATTCTACAAAGACTGTCTTGCTTACTACAAAGAGACAAATCATTCAAAAGAAAACTGGCAGAAATATCAGACAGTACTTGCTGATGTGAAAGCAGTACTTGAGAATGAAAATGCAACACAGGACGAAGTTGACAATGCATTGAAAGTATTAGTTGAGATTACAGGTATTCTGAACAAAGAGCTGGAAGATGCAGGCAAAGAGCCGACAACACCGCCAACACCAACAACGCCTAACGGAGAAGGAAATAATGGTGGAAATGGCAATGTGACAACTGGAGATATGACAACATGGGGAATGACAGCAGTTGTAATGTTATTGGCAGTCGGCGCGGTAGTAGTTGTAATAAGAAGAAAAAGAGAAACAAGATAAGAGATAAGCTTACTAAAAAGGCACAAATCCATTTGGGTTTGTGCCTTTTTGCAAGTTTACATATAAAAAATGGGAAAATATATGCAAAAAGAATGAGGAATATGGTATAGTAAGAATGTATATGTGCGAAATGTTTAAAAGAAAAGGAGGATAGAAAGAAATATTAGTAAAAATATAAAAAGGAAAGGGAAATTATGAAAAGAAAACATTTAAAACGTGTAGTGGCAGGTGCGTTTGCAGCAGTGATGGCAACATCTGGAATATCATTTCCACAGGCAAATGTGCATGCAGAAGAAAAAGGGAATGAATTAAGGCTTTGGTACGATGAGCCAACATCACAAGGCACGAATATTCTTGGTGCCGGTTCTGGGTATGATACAGACGAAAAAAACAGATGGCAGCAACATACATTGCCGATTGGTAATGGTGATATGGGAGCGAATGTCTACGGAGAAATTGCAAGTGAACATTTGACATTCAATGAGAAGACACTTTGGACAGGCGGTCCGAGTGAAAGCCGAAAAGACTATATGGGTGGAAACTCAACAGAAAAAGGGCAGGACGGAGCGTCACTGAAAAATATCCAGAAATTATTTGCGGAAGGAAAAACTTCTGAAGCGACTGCGGCATGTAATAATCTGCTGGTTGGAATAAGTAACGGATACGGCGCTTATCAGCCGTGGGGCGATATTTATTTTGATTACAAAGATATCACAGAGAAAAATGCGACAGAATATCAGAGAGATCTGGATCTTAAGACAGCAATCTCGACTGTTTCGTTCAAAGAAGACGGTACACAGTACACAAGAGAATTTTTTATGAGCCATGACGATGATGTCTTAGTTGCACGTTTGGAAGCAAAAGGCTCAGAAAAATTGAATTTGGATGTACGTTTTCCTTCAAAGCAAGGCGGAAAGACCGTGGCGGAAGGAAATGATACATTAAAATTATGCGGAGCACTGACAGACAATCAGATGAAATATGCATCTTATCTGACGGTGAAAGCGGATAATGGTTCTGTGACAGGTTCAGGGGACAAATTGACGGTAAAAGATGCAAGTGCAGTTACTGTGTATTTGTCAGCAGCTACGGATTACAAGAATGCATTTTATAATGAAGACAAGACAGAAGATTACTATTACCGCACAGGTGAGACGGATGAAGCGTTAGCAAAACGTGTAAAAGAAACTGTGGATAAAGCAGTAGAAAAGGGATACAAAGAAGTAAAAGCAACACATTTAGAAGATTATCAGGAACTGTTCAACCGCGTATCTTTAAATATTGGACAGACAGTGTCTGAAAAGACAACAGATGACTTATTGAAGACATACAAGGACGGAAGTGCCAGCGAGCCGGAAAAACGCCAGTTGGAGAATATGTTATTCCAGTACGGCAGATATTTGACAATTGCCTCTTCAAGAGAAGATTCACAGCTTCCATCCAATCTACAGGGAGTATGGAATAGTCTGACAAATCCACCATGGAGCTCAGACTATCATATGAATGTAAACCTTCAGATGAACTACTGGCCTACATATTCTACAAATCTTTCAGAATGTGCATTGCCATTGATTGACTATGTGGATTCTTTAAGAGAGCCTGGACGTGTGACTGCGAAAGTCTATGCCGGTGTAGAGAGCAAAGACGGCGAGGCAAATGGTTTCATGGCTCATACACAGAATACACCATTTGGATGGACTTGTCCGGGATGGGCATTTAGCTGGGGATGGTCTCCGGCGGCAGTGCCATGGATTCTTCAAAACTGTTGGGAATACTATGAGTTCACAGGCGATACTGAATTTATGGAAGAAAATATTTACCCAATGCTAAAAGAAGAAGCTACATTCTATAATCAGATTTTGACAGAAGATAAAGATGGCAAATTAGTATCTTCTCCATCTTACTCACCGGAACACGGACCATATACTGCAGGTAATACATATGAGCATACATTGATTTGGCAGTTGTATGAAGATGCTGCAAAAGCGGCTGAGGTACTTGGACAAGATACAGAGCTTGCAGCAAAATGGAAAGAGAATCAGTCAAAATTAAAAGGACCAATTGAAATCGGTGACGACGGACAGATTAAAGAATGGTATGAAGAGACAACGTTGGATAGTATGAAGCCACAAGGAGCTGATCCGGCAGGACACAGACATTTATCACATATGTTAGGACTCTTCCCGGGAGATTTGATTGCACAGAAAGAAGAATGGCTGCAGGCAGCAAAAGTTTCGATGGACTATCGTACAGACAACAGTACAGGCTGGGGGATGGGACAGCGCATCAATACATGGGCAAGACTTGGAGAAGGTAATAAAGCACATGAATTGATCCAGAACCTGTTCAAAGGTGGAATTTATCCAAACCTTTGGGATACACATGCACCATTCCAGATTGATGGTAACTTTGGATACACATCAGGTGTGTCTGAGATGCTGCTGCAGAGCAATATGGGATATCTCAATCTTCTTCCGGCAATTCCGGATGTATGGGCAGATGGAAGTGTAGACGGACTGATTGCACGTGGCAATTTTGAAGTGGATATGGATTGGGCAAAGACAAGCCTGACAAAAGCTGAAATTCTTTCTAAAAATGGTGGAGAATGTGAGATTGGATATCCTGGCATCGCGAAGGCGAAAATTGTAGACAGTAAAGGTGCAGAAGTAACAGTTGAAAAAGTAAGTGAGGACCGTATTAAATTCAATACGACAAAGGGCGAGACTTACACAATGACTGAGATTCCGGAAAGACCGGTAAAAGCTCCGGCAAATGCATCTGCGATTTATAAAGATAACACAGCAATCGTGACATTTGATGCAGTGGCAAACGCAGAAAAATATGTTGTATATGCATCAACGGACGGAACAATATACAATAAGGTCGGCGAAGTGGAAGGGACAGAATACAAAGCAGAAGATTTCGCAGAAGGAACAACTTATAAAGTAGCAGCAGTGGTAGAAGGAAAAGAAGGAGAGAAGACTTCGAAAATCACACCAGAGCAGTTGGCTGTAACCAATAAGATTGATGATCGTGACAGCAGAATCGAGTATTCTTCCGGCTGGGGCAACTGGGGACCACAGGAAGGTCAGTATGAAAAAACAGAGAAATACTCTAATACAGTAGGCGATACAGCAGAACTTTATTTCTATGGAACAGGAGTTCGTGTGATCGGTATGAAAAATACAGACTGCCGGACATTTGATTTATATGTAGATGGAGAGTTGAAGAAAAAGGATGTGAGCACAACCTCTAGTACATGCCAGAGACAGCAAGTACTTACTGAAATAACTGGTTTGGACAAAGGGATTCACAAAGTAAAATTAGTTGTAAAACAGGGGAAGATTTCTCTGGATGCATTTGAATTTGATGCGGCGGTGGAAGCAACAGGATTACAAATTACAGGTGCTGACTCTTTGAATATGAATGCATCGAAGACATTACAGCTGGAAGCAGTGTATACACCAGAAGGTGCAGCAGGTGCAGGAGTGGATTGGTCTGTAGATAAACAAGAGGTTGCGACAATCGATGCAAATGGTCTTCTGACAGCAGTGAAGGCTGGAACAGTCGTTGTGACAGCAACAGACAAAGAAAATGAAAAACTGACGGCGACAAAGACAATCACAATCACAAAAGAAGCGACAACTGTAAAATATGATGACCGTGATTCTAGCATCAAATATGATGCGAACTGGACAAAGTGGGATGAAGAAAAACATTACAATGGCACAGAGACTGAGACGACAACAGATGGTGCAAGCTTCTCATTTGAATTCAACGGAACAGGCATTGGCTTGTATGTGATGAAATTAGAAAAATCCGGAAATACAGGAGGAGCGCAGCTTAAGATTGAAATTGACGGTCAGGAAGCTGGAAAAGTATCTACTTTCACGACCGTAGCAGGAAGTGAGCCACAACAGAAGGTATTTGAAAAATTAGATTTGACAGATGGAAAACATACTGTCAAAGTGACCGTAGATGGTCTGGCACAGGATGCAAAAGACGCCGGTGTTACAAGTCCGAAAGTATGCTTTGACTACTACGAAGTGACTGTAGGCGGAGAAGAAAAACCAGATTGTGAGCATAAGAACACAGAGGTTCGGAATCAAACAGATGCCACATGTACAGAGGCTGGTTACACAGGTGATACAGTATGTAAAGACTGTGAAGTGATTGTGAAGGCAGGAACAGTTATAGAAGCAAAAGGTCATGATGCAGAAACACGCAATGCCAAAGAAGCTACATGTACAAAAGATGGTTATACTGGTGATGAGGTATGTAAAGTTTGTGATACCGTAGTGGAAAAAGGAACTGAAGTGAAAGCTTTAGGACACGATTTCACAGAGTGGACAGTAGAAAAAGAGCCAACTGAAACTGAGGAAGGCTTGGAAGTCCGGACATGTGAACGTGAGGGCTGTGAAGTGAGAGAAGAACGAGCAATTCCGAAACTTCCGGTTACACCTGACAAAGTAGATAAATCCGCATTGGAAAAATACTATAACGAATGTCTGGAATACTACAAAGGGGCAAACTATACAGCTGACAGTTGGAAGGTATATCAAGCAGCTATGGATCAGGCAAAAGCAGTACTTGACAATGAAAAAGCAACTGAGAAGGATGTAAAAGATGCTGTCCTGGCAATCAAAGATGCAACGGAACAGTTGAAAAAAGTTAGCAATAGTACACAGCCAGAAAATCCGGACAAAGAAAATCCGGACAAAGATAATACGGATAATAAAGGTGATAACAAGAAACCGGTAACTGGCGATAACGTGAATGCGGCTGTTTGGTCAATTGTAGGAATTACTGCAATTTTTGCAGTGGCAGTTGCTGTGTTGAGAAAGAGACGCAGAGCATAAAGGCTGAATAAAACAAGAGCAAAAAAAAGAGATGGAATCTGAATAAAAAAACAGATTTCCACTCTCTTTTTTTGTGCAGAACAATGTTTGGTTGTGAGAGAAAAATGTCAAAATATAACAATAAAGCATATTTTGGGGAAGAAAATTGTTGTATTTGACATATGAAGTGGCTATAATAGAAAGGAAAAAGAAAATTATATAAAAAGCATTATTTTTAGGAATGCGGAAAGTGAGAAAAGCATGATGAAATGGAAAAAACATGGGAAGACATGTGTCAAAAAAGTGCTTGGTGGGACGATGGCGGCAATGCTTGCAGTTTCCGGAGTAAATTTTCCTGATGCGACTGTTGCACAGGCGGCATCCACAAAGCCTGATCAGGATCCAATGAAGATTCGTTTTGACGAGCCATTGTCAAAAGGAAAATTGACAGGATCTTCAGGTAATTTTACAAAACCAGGAAGTGATACAGACTGGTGGCAGCAGTTATCTCTTCCAATCGGAAACTCTTATATGGGAGCGAACATATATGGTGAAGTAGAAAAAGAGCACCTGACATTCAATCAGAAGACATTGTGGAATGGCGGACCTTCTGAGACACAACCTTATACAGGCGGAAATATCAGCACAGTGAATGGACAGTCAATGTCTGATTATGTGAAATCCGTGCAGAATGCATTTTTGACTGGGGACAGTAATGCATCCAGCATGTGTGAAAAATTAGTTGGTACAAGTTCAAGAGAATATGGCGCTTATCAGGGATGGGGCGATATTTATCTGGATTTTGACAGAGAAGAACCTCAGGAAGAAGAAAAGATCATCAGTGATACAAGCGATGAGATCAAATATGAATCTATGTGGCATTCATATCCACAGCCTGATTGGGAAGGCGGTTCAGAACATTATACAAACGACCCGGGAAAATTCACTGTATCGTTTGAGGGAACCGGAATTCAGATGATCGGTGTAAAATACAATGAGATGGGGAATTTCAAAGCGACGGTAGATGGCAAAGAGGTTACCGGAAGTATGTATTCCGCTACGAAACAGACAGGAGTTGTTTTGTTTGAAATTTCAGGTTTGGAGCAGGGAACACATACACTAACATTTGAATCAATAAGAGATGATGCAGGCAGAGCGAAAACATCTTTTGATTATTTGAAAGTATTAGAAGGGGAGACAATTGACTGGAACCCGACAGTAGAAAGCCAAAAAGTAAAATTTGAAGGAAGTTGGGCGCGCTGGGATCGTGCGGCAAATAACGAAAATGATGCAGATTCCTGGTTTGGAAAAGACGAAGTATATGTAGATGCTGCCAATGCAGAAGGAGCAACTCTTACATGTAAGTTTACAGGAACAGGATTTGAACTCTTTGGAGCAAAGAGCAGCGGATTGGGCAAGTTCCAATACAAAGTAGACGATGCGAAGGAGTGGACAGAGGTAAACACACACGCATCTGCTTTTTCAAGAGCAAGTCTTGTGAATGTGGCAGGGCTGACAAAAGGTGAGCACACACTTACTATTAAGGGTGTAAAAGGCAATAAAGTCTCTTTTGACGGTATTGTAACTACAATGAAGGAAGAGGATCCTGATAAAGAGGAACATACAGAGACAACAAACTACGAGAGAGCATTGGACATCGATACAGCGCTTGCGACAGTGTCTTATGACAGAGATAATACACATTACTATCGTGAGTATTTTGCAAGTTATCCGGACAATGTGATTGCGATGAAACTGACAGCGGAGGAAATCAAAGGCTCTGAAGGCGAGATGCGTCCATTGGAATTTGAGGTAAGTTTCCCTGTAGATCAGCCGGGCGACAAATCTCTTGGAAAAGAAGTTACATATACAACAGAGGACGATTCGATTATTGTTGCAGGTAAGATGAAAGACAATGATTTGAAATTAAATGGGCGGTTGAAAGTTGTAACAAAAGACGGTGAGGTCACTCCGGTAGAAGGAAAAGAAGGAACACTTCTTGTCAGTGATGCGACAGAAGTATATATCTATGTCACAGCGGACACAGATTATGAGATGGTACATCCGGAATACCGTACTGGCCAGACAGATCAGCAACTTGCAGATGAAGTTAAAAAAGTGATGGATGATGCAACAAAACAAGGGTATGATCAAGTAAAAGAAAATGCTCAGGCTGATTATAAAAACATCTATGACAGAGTAAAAATTGATTTTGGTCAGGAGGCGTCAGATAAGACAATTGATGAATTGATCAAAGCATATAAAGATGGAAATGCAAGTACAGAAGAAAAAGCTTATTTGGAGACAATGATTTTCCAGTATGGACGTTATCTGCAGATTTCTTCTTCAAGAGAAGGGGATAAACTGCCGGCAAACTTGCAGGGAGTATGGCTGGATTGTACAGGTGCAGCGAATAGTCCGGTCGCATGGGGAAGTGACTATCATATGAATGTAAATCTTCAGATGAACTATTGGCCGACTTATGTGACAAATATGGCAGAGTGTGCAGAACCGTTGATTGACTACGTGGAAGGATTGCGTGAACCAGGACGTATCACTGCATCTACATATTTCGGAATTGATAATTCAGATGGTAAACAGAATGGTTTCATGGCAAATACACAGAACACACCATTTGGATGGACTTGTCCGGGATGGGCGTTTAGCTGGGGATGGTCTCCGGCAGCAGTTCCGTGGATTTCGCAGAATGTATATGAAGCGTATGAGTATTCAGGCGATGTGGAAAAATTAGAGTCTGAGATTTTCCCAATGATGGAAGAAGAAGCAAAATTCTACATGTCTATCTTAAAAGAAGTAACAGATGCAGATGGAACAAAACGTTATGTAACAGTTCCGGCATATTCACCGGAACATGGTCCATATACAGCAGGAAACGTATATGAAAACGTGCTTGTATGGCAGCTGTTTAACGATTGTATTGAGGCAGCAGAAGCTTTGAATGCAAATGAGGCAGGAACAGTTTCAAAAGAACAGATTGATGAATGGACAAAATACCGTGATGGATTAAAACCAATCGAAATCGGTGACAGCGGGCAGATTAAAGAGTGGTATGATGAGACCGAATTTGGTCAGACAGCAAACGGTGCAATTCCGTCATTTGACGCGAAACATCGTCATATGTCACATTTGCTTGGCGTATATCCAGGAGATTTAGTAACTGTAGATAATAAACAGTATATGGATGCGGCAAAAGTTTCTCTGACAGCGCGTGGAGATAATGCGACAGGATGGGGAATCGCACAAAGATTAAACACATGGGCAAGAACAGGTGATGGAAATCATTCTTATCAGATTATCAATCAGTTTATTAAAACGGGTATTTATTCAAACCTTTGGGATTCTCATGCACCATACCAGATTGACGGAAACTTTGGATTCACAAGTGGTGTGGCTGAGATGCTTTTACAGTCAAATGCAGGATATATCAATCTGCTTCCAGCTATGCCGGATGAACAATGGACAACAGGATCTGTAAGCGGGCTTGTTGCAAGAGGCAATTTTGAAGTGAGCGAGAGCTGGAAAGATGGAGCGCTGACAGAGGCTAAGATTGTTTCAAACAATGGCGGAACATGTACAGTACAGGCTGGAGATTGGGAATATGTCGATGTAAGAGACAGCAAAGGAAACAAAGTAGCTGTATCAGGTGTTGAAGGGAAAGACGGCCGCGTGACATTTGAGACGACAGAAGGTGAAAGCTATGTGCTTACAGAAACAGACAAACCATCCATTGTTGTAGATAAGACAGCATTGAAAGACAAGTTAGACGAAGTAAATGCTTTTACAGATGCTTTGACAGACACAGAGTATACAAAAGAGTCAATCGAAGCATACAAAGCAGCTTTGAACGATACACTTGAAGATGCAAAAGAAGTCTATGGAAATGAGAAAGCGACACAGGATGAAGTTGATAATGCTGTGAAGGCATTGAACAGTAAGTTTAAAGATGCGCAGAAACTTTTGGAGAAAGTAGCAGTAGACCCGGATCCAGAGGAAGTAGATAAGACAGCATTGAAAGACAAGCTGGCTGAGGTAGACAAGTTTACAGAAAGTCTGAAAGATACTGTTTATACAGAGAAGTCAATCGAGGCATATAAGGAAACATTAAAATCTATTCTGGAAGACGCACGGAGCGTATACAATGATGATAAGGCGACACAGGACGATGTAGATGGAGTTCTTTCTAATCTCACAAGTAAGTTCGAGGAAGCGAAAAAACTTTTGAAGAAAGTAGATACTCCGACACCAGGAAAACCGGAAACGGGAAAACCAGAAGCGGAAAAACCGGATAAAAATCAACCGGATAAAGAGACACCAGTAACAGGAGACAGCAGTACAGTTGTCTGGATGATGTTAGCTATGGTTGTAGCAGGTTCTGGAATTGTAATAGTCAGAAGAAAAAGAAGATATTAAAATGAAGTGAGGCGGTTCAAGGATGAACCGCCTTTATTCACATTTCAAACAGTTTTCTTAATTTCCTGATAGGAGCGGAACGTGCAGATTCTTTGCGATAAGTCTGCTGTTGACGGATTAGATGATCAAGTTTTTTATAACGGTCCTCTTCCTGCCGGTCCTGAGCTTGAAACAGGTAATTCATTTCTTTGATAATTGCTTGAGAAATGGACTGGCTTACAGATTCTTCCAGAATCTTATTGTTTTCAAGCATCGCATGTTGAAAGATTTCTTCTATTTGCAGTTGAATCTTTTCTAATGATGCATTAGAAGCCATGTCCAGTTGCTCCTCGGAAACCGAATTTGAAACGGTTGGCTCTTCTTTAGGTTCTTTTTGAAGTTTAAGTTTGTCTCTCGTTCGCAGCATATCAGGGATGAGTCCCTTTAACTCCTTTAACTGTATCCCTTGTTCTTTTAGTTCTTTGATACAGCAAAAAAGCTGTATGTCATCTTCTGTATAGTATCGATGTCCCATTTCTGTGCGCCCTATAGATAGTGAAAGTTCTTCTTCCCAATATCTTAAAACATGGGTTTCAACATTTACACGTTTGGCAGCTTCTGAAATCATATAATGAACTTCGCCCATACAATATTAACCCCCTATTAAATTAGAATGAATATGTAACATATATATCATACCATAAGATTGTCCATAAGCTGTAAAAAAACGCTCATCAAATTTCGACAGAACTTTTCATTGTATTTAAAGTATCGGTGTGCTATGATGTCAATAAGAATTCCTCTGTAGAAATGGAGGGAAATCTGGAGATGATTTTAGGATTTCCGATTGCCCGCGTTGAAATTAGCAAGGAGAAGAGTGTTGTCTATCATCCGGAGTATAAAGGGGTGCGTCTTGACATTTATGCCCAGGATGAAGAACAGACATGCTATAATGTTGAGATGCAGGCGGCAAGCAGACCGCATTTAGGAAAACGAAGCAGATATTATCACAGTCAGATGGATATGGATTTGTTGCTTTCCGGAAGAGACTATGAGGATCTTCCGCCGGCGTATGTCATTTTTGTCTGTGACTTTGATCCGTTTGGAGATAAAAAATATAAATATACGTTCTGCAATATCTGCGAGGAGGAGAGCGCGGTCGATCTTGGAGATGAGAGGTATACCATTTTCCTGGGTACACGTGGGGAGAATCCTCAGGAAGTATCTGAAAGTCTGGTCAACTTTTTGAAGTTCGTAAAAGCAGACTTGAAGGAGAGCAAAGAAGAGTCGGAAGATCCATTTGTAAGACAACTTCAAAAAACGATTGAAAAGATTAAAGTCAACCGGGAAATGGGGGAAAGATTTATGGTTTTTCAAGAGATGCTGAGCGAAGAAAGAGCTGTTGGAAGAAATGAAGGAAAGCAAGAAATGCAGAAAGAAACCATTGTGAGATTGTTGGGCAAACTCGGAAGTTTATCAGATTCTCTGCGGAAGCAGATTGAAGAAGAGGCGGATTCAGAAGTCTTGGACAGTCTTTATGAGAAAGCGATGGAAGCGGAATCTTTAGAGCAGTTTTATGGGGAAGCAGCTCGTGTTTTTGCCACAGTGAAACAATCATAGAACAGGTCTTTTATGGCAGATTATTTTTATCTGCCAGTCTGTTACAAATCTAAATCAAGTCAAATATTCGAGGCTAAAAATCATATAGTATTTTATATACAGAGGAATTCTTAAAAAACTTATTCAGGCATGAGTGTAATATAAAAAGTGCCACAGACTAAAAATCTGCGACACTTTTAAACTTTGTGATCACTTTTCGATTATTTATTATTCAGCAGAGATTGCTCCTGTTGGGCATTGTGCTGCACAAGCGCCACAGTCAACACATGCATCTTTATCGATTTCGTAGTGGTCAGCACCCTGAGAAATAGCTCCTACAGGACATTCAGCTTCGCAAGCTCCACAGCTTACGCATTCATCACTAATTACGTGTGCCATAGTATGTATCCTCCTTTTTGTACATTTGATAGATATGAAATATATCTACCCTTTCATTTATTTTAATACAAACAGACCAAATATACAAGCAATTTTATGCTTTCAATTTAGTACATTTATAGGCGGACAAAATGATATTTTTTGCCGCTGCTGCCTCTTCCTTAGTTGCTTCCGGTGTATCTTTTAAAGGATAATCCATATTAAGATTTTCATATTTTACTTTTCCCATGGAATGATACGGAAGCACGTCCAGTGCATGGACATTGTTCAGTGTGCCAAGAAAATGTCCTAATTCTTCTAAATATTCTTTGTATAAAGTAATCCCTGGAACTACAACATGACGAATCCAGACTGGAATATGCTTTTCATCAAGATATTTTGCAAATGCAAGAATACGCTCATTCGAATGAGCGGTAAGCTCTTTATGTTTTTGAGGGTTAATGTGTTTGATGTCAAGCATGATTAAATCTGTCACTTCAAGAAGAGTATCCAGTTTATTCATAAATGTCTCATTATCTGGTTGAAACATAATGCCGGAAGAATCAATACAAGTGTGAATTCCATCTTTGTGAAGTTTGGTAAATAGTTCAATGAGAAAATCCATCTGCATCATAGGCTCTCCGCCGGTCACAGTAACACCACCGTTGTGATAGAACGGCATATTACTGTAGAAACCTTCTAACACTTCATCTACGGTCATCTGAGTGCCTTTGTTTGGTTCCCAAGTGTCTGGATTATGACAATAGAGACATCTCATAGGACAACCTTGGAAAAAGATTACATAACGGATTCCGGGACCATCTACTGTACCACAGCTCTCGATAGAATGAATATAACCTTTGGTCATAAAAAAGTCTCCTTTTGCAACTATGTTTGCTCATATACGTTCGTCCATCTCATTAGTAGAAAACCGGCCAGGTTTCCATGCGAGCATGACCCTGTCCGGCTTTTACTAATGTGTGAACTTTATCGCTTACATACCTTCGTGGAATGTACGTGAGATAACGTCGTCTTGCTGTTCTTTTGTCAATTTGATAAAGTTTACAGCGTATCCTGAAACACGAACAGTTAATTGTGGGTAGTTTTCAGGATGTTTTTGAGCGTCTAATAAAGTTTCTCTTGTAAATACGTTAACGTTTAAGTGGTGTCCACCTTGTTCTACGTATCCATCTAACATGTTTACTAAGTTATCTACTTGTTGTTGATTTACTGCCATCTTAAATTCCTCCTTCGATCTTATTCGTTGTCGATGCTTTCCATGATGTTTGGAATATTGCAAGCCTGGTTTCCGCATTCTTCGATTCTGTCAAGATCTAAGTCTCCAGCGAATACCTGGTCTTCTTTTCCAAGAGCACCCGGAATGATTGAGAATGTATTTGAAATACCGTCTTGTGCGTGTCTGAATGGAATCTTAGCAACAGAAGCAAGTGATGCTAAAGCACCGTGAGTATCACGTCCGTGCATTGGGTTAGCACCTGGAGCTAAAGGCTCTCCCATTTTTCTACCATCTGGTGTATTACCAGTTTTCTTACCATATACTACGTTAGAAGTAATTGTTAAGATAGAAGTTGTTGGCACACCTTGGCGGTATGTATGGTGTTTTCTTACTTTGTCCATGAATGAACGAACGATTTCAACTGCGATTTCGTCAACACGATCGTCGTTGTTACCGTATTTAGGGAATTCACCTTCTACTTTGTAGTCTACAACTAATCCGTCTTCATCTCTTACTGGTGTTACTTTTGCGTATTTGATAGCGCTTAATGAGTCAGCTACAACAGAAAGTCCTGCAATACCTGTTGCGAAGTAACGTTTTACTTCTCTGTCATGAAGAGCCATCTGAAGTTTTTCATAGCTGTATTTGTCATGCATGTAGTGGATGATGTTCAATGTATTTACATAAAGTCCTGCTAACCATTCCATCATGTCATCGAATTTTTCCATTACATCATCGTAATTAAGCACATCGCCTTCAACCGGACGGTATTTTGGTCCAACTTGAACTTTCAGTTTCTCGTCAACACCACCGTTGATTGCGTATAATAAACATTTTGCAAGGTTTGCACGAGCTCCGAAGAACTGCATCTCTTTACCAACTTTCATAGAAGATACACAGCAAGCAATTGCGTAGTCATCTCCGTGAGTCTGACGCATTAAATCATCATTTTCATATTGGATAGAAGATGATTTGATTGACATCTTAGCACAGTATTCTTTGAATGCTTTTGGTAAACGTGTTGACCAAAGTACTGTTAAGTTTGGCTCTGGAGCTGTACCTAAGTTATCTAATGTGTGAAGGTAACGGAAAGATGTCTTTGTAACAAGCGGACGTCCGTCAACACCAACACCACCGATAGACTCTGTTACCCATGTTGGGTCACCTGAGAATAATGCATTGTACTCTGGTGTACGAGCAAATTTAACAAGACGTAACTTCATGATGAAGTGGTCAATGTATTCCTGAGCCTGTTCTTCTGTGATCAATCCTCTGTCTAAATCACGCTGGATATAGATATCAAGGAATGTAGAAGTACGTCCAAGACTCATTGCAGCACCGTTTTGCTCTTTAACAGCTGCAAGGTATCCGAAGTATAACCACTGGATAGCTTCTTTTGCGTTAGCAGCTGGTTTAGAAATGTCATATCCGTAGATCTGACCTAATTTTGCTAAATCTCCAAGTGCACGGATCTGTTCTGATAATTCTTCACGAAGACGGATATTTTCACCAGTCATTCTTACTAAAGAAGTAGCAAGCTGTTGTTTTTTGTCTTCGATCAACCAGTCTGTTCCGTATAATGCAACACGACGGTAGTCACCGATGATACGTCCACGTCCGTAAGCATCCGGAAGACCTGTGATGATAGCTGATTTTCTGGCTAATCTCATCTCTGGTGTGTAAGCATCAAATACACCCTGATTATGTGTCTTTCTATATTCAGTAAAGATTTTTACAACTTCAGGATCTACTTCGTATCCATTTTCATGGCATGCATTCTGAGCCATACGGATACCACCAAATGGCTGAAGAGAACGTTTGAAAGGTTTATCTGTCTGGAAACCAACGATCTGCTCTAAGTCTTTGTCTAAGTATCCCGGTCCGTGAGAAGTAATAGTAGATACGATCTTTGTATCCATATCTAATACTCCGCCAGCTTCACGCTCTTGTTTAGAAAGGTCCATAACCTGAGCCCAAAGTTTTGTAGTAGCTTCTGTAGGTCCTGCTAAGAAAGAGTCATCTCCTTCATATGGAGTGTAGTTCTCCTGAATAAAGTTGCGGACATTTACAGATGTACGGTTCCAACGTCCTGGTTTGAACCCGTCCCAATTAGAATTCCAATTTTTTTCCATTGGTAAAATCCTCCTGTTAGATATAATTTATTAAATAAAAAATGAATAGTATTTCAATCGAGCTTATTATAACATTAGATAATAATTTAACGCAAGGCATATATTGTACAAAAACGGATACAGTATACAATTTTTGATAAAAATTTATCAAAATATTGGGTTATGCAGAAAAATTTAAGAAATAATTTATCCCATTTTTGAAGATTTTGGTGTATAGTGATAAAGGATAAAATTAAGAATTGACTTAGGAGAAGTATAAATATGAAGAAAAGATGGAAAATAATCGCAGGGATTCTTTGTATTACTTTAATGGGAACTGCGTGCTCAAAAAAAACAATAAACGACGGGGAAGAGCAGCAGACAACAGTGGATAAGACCGGGAAGGAAGAGAATGAGAATCAGAGTAAACTTGATGTGCTCCGCCCAATTGCATATTCCAATGTTGAGAATCTGAATTTAGAACCGGGATCATATATTTCTATTATAGGAAGAAACAGCAATGACAGTTATTGGAATGAAGTGAAAGAGGGAGCGGAAAGAGCAGTTGCGGACATCAATTCTATGCTTGGGTATAAAGGGGATGACAAAGTACGTCTGAATTACAGTGGGCCAAGCGAGAGCGACGATGTGGATGAACAGGTTAATATTTTGGATGAAGAGCTTGCCAGATACCCGGTTGCGGTTGGAATTTCAGTAGTAGATGCGACAGCATGCGAGGTACAATTTGATCTTGCGGCAGAAAATGATATTCCGATTGTTGCATTTGATTCGGGAAGTGAGTATCAGGGAGTGGTAGCGACATGTTCTACGAACAACCAAGAGGCTGCAAAGACGGCAGCGTCAAAACTTGCTTCTATTATGGATGAAAATGGGGAAGTGGCATTGATCATGCCGGATTCTCAGGCTATGAATACACAGGAAAGAGAAAAAGGGTTCCGGGATGAGATTGCAGCATCGTATCCGAATGTGCAGATCGTAGATGTGTATTACATGGATCAGTTAGAGGAGAAGGCAAAGGCAATTGCAGAAGAAAAGAATGCAGCTAAAGCAGAAGGAGAAGAAGAGATTCAGGCGGAATCACTGACACAGGAGGATGTTATAAAATATATTTTAGAGCAGCATCCGAATTTGAAAGGGATTTGTGCGATGAATCTGAGCGCGACAAAACTGGTGACAGATGTGTTGACTGAGGTGGATCGGGATGATCTGAGTGTGGTTGGATTTGATGGTGGAAACGATCAGATGAAGCTGTTAAAAGAAGGAAAGGTGAATGGGCTGATTGTACAGAATCCGTATGGAATGGGATATGCGACTGTTGTTGCAGCGGTAAGAGATGTGTTGGGGCTTGGCAATGAAGCGGTGATCGACAGTGGATATACATGGGTGACAAAAGATAATATGGATAAGAACGCAATAAAAAGGATGCTTTATTAAGGCATCCTTTTTTGTAATGAAAACGTAAATTCTGTCCCGACACCTTCCGTGCTCACAACGTTGATATTTTGTTTGTGAGCCTGAATGATTTCTTTTACAATGGAAAGCCCAAGTCCAGTTCCTTTTTTATCTTTTCCGCGGGATAAGTCTGTCTTGTAGAAACGTTCCCAAATTTTATTGAGACTTTTTTTCGGGATTCCAATTCCGTGATCCTTGACTGAAACAAATACTTTTTCATTGTGTTCGGTTGTCTCTATTATGATTTCAGAATCATTTGGACTGAATTTGATAGCGTTATCCAAAAGGTTGTATAAAACCTGTTGGATTTTTCGTTTGTCAGCTGAGACATTAAGTACTTTGGTGGCAAAGAGTAATTTGATAGAGATTCTCTTGCCAGTGCAGGTTCCTTCAAAAGTTGCAGCTGTATTTTTTATGACTTCATGGATGTCAAATGATGTTTTGTCCAAAAGCATATTCTTTGTATCAAATTGATTGAGTGTCAGAAGATCCTGAGTCAGATCGGTCAGACGCTCGGTTTCAAATAAAATAATCTTAAAATATTTGTCCTGCATTTCTACAGGAATGGTTCCATCTGCCATCGCTTCCAAGTACCCTTTGATAGAGGTGAGCGGAGAACGAAAGTCATGGGATACGTTTGCAATAAATTTTTTCTGATAGTCGTCCATATCTTTCAATTGTGTGGACATATAATTTAACGAAGCGGACAAATATCCAATCTCATCCTGTGTAGTGACTGGTATCTCATACTCCAGATTGCCGGAGGCATATTGCTTCGCCGCCTCTGTGATTTGCCGAAGAGGGCGATAGACGAAGAATTGAAATGCCGCCAAAATGGAAAATGACAAAAGATAGATGACAAAAGCAGTAATATACACCGGTAATAAAAGTGTCTTACATTCTTCATCCAAGTGGGAAACAGGCTTATGGATGAGTAAGTATCCCTTCACAAAATAGCTGTTTGTCACTGGTGTGATGATTGTGATCATATCTTCGTCAAAATAACCGTGATAATCACTGATTTGATAGGTACTGCTTCCGTTTTCCGCCGGATTAAACTCTTTGATCTTCTCAGGAGCAGAAGGTTGTCCGGATAAAATAGAAGACGTGATCAGTGTTCCGTCGGATTCCACGAACCACAAGTTTGCAGAAGTGTACTCCTGCATTCCATTCAGCTGCGCATGGATATCCGAAAGAGAGATGTCCTCCGAAAAATATCTTGGCAGATATTCGGAAGAGATCATAGTAGCATCTGTGTAAAGCTTTTTGGCGGTTGTGTTTTCCAAACGATACGAAAGCATCTGAGGTGCAATCGCAGATACGGAAAATAAAACCAAAAATCCAAAGGCAATGTAGACAATAAAAAATTTTAAATGCAATGTGCTTCGCATATTATTTTACCTCAAATTTATAACCGATTCCCCAGACGGTGGCAAGCCCCCAGGTGTCATGGTTCTTGATTTTTTCACGAATTCGCTTAATATGAACGTCAACGGTACGGGTATCTCCGATGTATTCATATCCCCAGATCTGATCTAAAAGCTGTTCTCTTGTAAACACCTGATTTGGAGAAGATGCCAGAAAATATAATAGTTCCAATTCCTTTGGAGGCATCTCCACCTGTATATTGTCAACTACGACAGAGTAATTTGTCAGATTGATTGTAATTCCAGGATATGAGACACATTTTCCTTTATCATCTGAAGCAGAATCCGATTTTCCAGGCTGATATCTTCGAAGAACTGCTTTTACCCGCGCGATCAGTTCTTTTGCGTCAAACGGTTTGATGATATAATCATCTGCTCCCAGTTCTAATCCAAGTACCTTGTCAAATACTTCTCCTTTTGCAGAGAGCATGATAATCGGAGTGTTGGATCTGGAGCGAATCTCCCGACAGACCTGATAGCCGTCAATTCCCGGAAGCATTAAATCTAATAGAATCAGATTCGGAGCATAGGTATCGAATGCAGACAGTGCATCTTCGCCATCATGTACCATCATTGTATCAAAGCATTCTTTTGTAAGATACAGTGAAATCAATTCTGCAATATTTTCATCATCATCAACGATCAATATTTTTTGTTTTGTTACCATTGGCTTTCTCCTTTAAATTTGTGAGTGAACATCTACTTGAATTCTACGATTGTAACACCGGCATCTCCTTCACCAAAAGCGCCGAGACGATAGGATTTCACATGTTTTTGGCGTTTCAGGTAGCTGTGGATTCCGTTGCGAAGCGCTCCGGTTCCCTTTCCATGGACGATACGAACAGGACTCACATGTGCAATGTATGCATCATCCAGATATTTATCCAGTTCGGCGATAGCCTCATCCACAGTCTTTCCAAGGAGATTGATCTCCGGGCTTACTGCAAGCGATTTGCTCATCTTCATCTTGCCGGTGGAGGTACGTCGCATCTGTTTGGCTGTGATGGTCATCGGTTCCTCGATGATCTCTAAATCCGAAATGTTCACTTGCGAACGAAGGATTCCCATCTGTACAAAAAGATTTCCTTTGGCGTCTGGGAGGGAGCTTACCGTTCCGGTCAGATTCATGCTGAGAACTTTCACGGACTCTCCTAATCTGAAATCGCTTGGTTTGTGCTGTTTCTTTGGTTTTTTCTTTTCCAATGTCATGCCGGATTGTGTCTTTGCCATTTTTTTTCGTAAACGTTCCCGTTCTCGTTCCATATCGGCTGCAGAGATATTTTCTTTTCCGAATTTTCGGAACTGCTTCATCGTCTCATCGGCAACTTCTTTTGCTTCACGCAGGATGGCATTGGCTTTTTCGTTTGCTTCTTTTATAATACGTTCTTTTTGTTCGGTTAATTTCTCCTGTTTGGCATCAAGACTATGTTTTAGCTTTTCAATCTCGCGTTTGTAAGAGGCAATCTCAGCCTGCTCCTTTTCGATAGTGCGTCGGCTTGTCTCTAAATCGGCAAGTAAGTCTTCAAAAGATTCGTCTTGTTCAGACAGATGACTTTTCGCACTTTCAATAATGTAATCTGGAAGTCCAAGCTTGCTGGAAATGGCAAACGCATTACTTTTTCCCGGAATACCAATCAATAAATGGTAAGTCGGACGCAGCGTCTCTACATCAAATTCACAGCAGGCATTTTCGACACCTTTAGTGGAAAGTGCAAATACTTTTAACTCACTGTAGTGCGTTGTTGCCATTGTTCGGATTCCTCTTTCATGCAAATAAGAAAGGATTGCAATTGCAAGTGCGGCTCCTTCTGTTGGATCGGTTCCTGCACCGAGTTCGTCAAAAAGTACAAGAGAACGGTCGTCCACATCCTGCAGGAAAGATACGATATTCGTCATGTGTGAAGAGAATGTACTGAGACTCTGCTCAATACTCTGCTCATCCCCGATATCAGCGTATACATTTTCGAATACAGAAAGTTTGGAGCGGTCAAGTGCAGGAATATGCAAACCTGCCTGCCCCATCAGTGTGAATAATCCGACTGTTTTTAAGGAAACAGTCTTACCACCCGTGTTCGGCCCGGTCACGATGAGGAGGTCAAATTCCTTGCCGAGCATAATCGTAATCGGTACGACTTTTTTCTTATCCAAGAGTGGATGGCGCCCTTCGCGGATATGAATATATCCGTCTGTATTAAAAATTGGACGGCTTGCATTCATGGAAAGTGCCAGAGCACCTTTTGCAAAAATAAAATCCAGTTCTCCGAGAATTGTGTAATTGCTGCGAAGTTCTTCGATGTATTCTGCAGCATCCACACTGAGTCTTGCCAGAATAATCTGAATTTCCTCCTGTTCCTTTCCGTAAAGTTCTTTTAAGTCATTGTTAAGTTTTACGACAGCCATCGGTTCAATAAAAAGTGTGGAACCGGTAGAAGACTGATCGTGAATCATTCCGTTTACCTGACTGCGGTATTCCGCTTTCACCGGCAGGCAGTAACGGTCGCCCCGCATTGTAATGATTGGATCTTGTAAATAGGAACGAAGAGAACCATTGACAAGGGAGGTCAACGTGGAATGTACCTTATCGTTGATCATTCCGATACTTCTGCGGATATGTTTTAAATTGCTGCTTGCATCATCACTGATCTCATCTTCTTCGATAATGCATCTTCGTATCTCGGTTGTAAGTGGAGTAAGCGGAGCTAACTGTTCGAAATAGCTGTCGAGGCAGTCGGCAAGTTCGTCCACGGTATCATGACGTCCGTAAGATTTGGCACGCCCCGCAGTCTCTGCTAATTTGCAGATGCGAAGAAGTTCTGCGCTGCTAAGAGCCGCACCGATCTCAAGGCGTTTCATAGAGTCTTCCACGGAGTAACATCCACTAAAAGAAGGCCGTCCTTTTTTCACGATTCGTGTAAATGCGGCGGCAGTCTGTTCTTCTGCTATATTGATTTCTTCTAAGTCAGTCATAGGCAACAAAGTCTTGCAGCGTCTTTTCCCGCTGTCTGAAGATGCCTGATCTGCCAGAAGATTGATTATTTTGTCATATTCTAATTTTAATAATGTTTTTTGATTCATTTTTCTCACCCTGAGTATATTTTAACCTATTTGAGTTGCAAAGGAAAGAAGAAATATTGTATACTATAAAAAGGATTAAAAATAAGGAGAAATGAGTATGTCTATGGAAACGGATCACGGACCAGATCAGGAGCCGGAGAAATATTCTTTTTTACAAGAAAAAATCAAGGATGAAGCATTTAGCAGGAAAAAGGTGTTATATAAGATATCTTGGTTGGTTGGAAAAGGACTTCTCTTTGGAGTTGCTGCCAGCATTGGTTTTTTTGCGTTAAAACCATGGGCAGAATCAACATTTCAAAAGAATCCAGATAAGATAGAAATTCCGAAAGATGAAGATACCCAGAATACGCCATCAGAAGATACCCAGACAACGCAGGAAGAATTTACGATCGAAAAGTACAAAGAATTGAATTCACTTCTTACGCAGACCGCTTTAGAGGCGAAAAAGAGCGTTGTGGAAGTGAGTGCGGTTCATGAAGATGAAAATTTACTTGAGGAAGATAGGGGCGCTGATCATAAAGTATCGGGAGTGATTGTTGCAGATAACGGACAGGAGCTCCTCATATTGACAGAGATGGATGCGCTGTCAGATGCATCAGAATTGCAAGTGAAATTTGTAGATAATACAACGTGTACGGCGACAGTGAAAAAGAAGGATGCAAATATTGGCATGGCGATTGTCGGAGTGGACAGGAGTCTGATAAAAGATACAACATGGGACAGAATCAAGGTCGCCGAACTTGGAAATTCCAATGTGCTGAGTCAGGGGAAAACGGTAATCGCACTTGGCAATCCGTTTGGATATAGTGATGGAATGGGAATTGGAATCGCAAGTTCCGTTCAGGAAAGCGTTATGCTTGCGGACGGAGAATACAAAGTGATTGTGACAGATATGCCCAAATCAGCAGAAAGCAGCGGAATATTGTTTAATATTGATGGCGCCGTTGTCGGAATTATTGCACCAGATTTGGGGGCAGACACAGGTGTGCTGTCTGCGTATGGAATTTCGTCGATCAAGAGCGAGATTGAACTGATGTCGAATGCGAAAGAAGTTCCGTATATCGGAATAGTTGGCACGATGATTACAGAGGATATCGCGACAGCTCAGAATATTCCGGAAGGATTTTGCGTGACAGAGGTGGAGGCGGACTCACCGGCAATGAAAGCGGGAATCCAGAATGGAGATATTATCACTCATATAGATAAAAAGAAAATAGAGTCTGTCATTGGGTATCACAGTACCATGATCACACAGGATGTGGGCACGGAAGTTACGCTGACAGGGCAGCGCCGAGGTGCTGAAGAATATGTGGAGATTCATTTTACTGTTACAATCGGAATAAAAGAATAGAAAGAGGAAAGATATGAGATTTATTAATACATTACATGAGGGAGAGACAATCAGAGGAATCTATTTATGCAAGACAAAACGTACAGCGGAGACAAGAAATGGGAAACCATATGATAATCTGCTGCTTCAGGATAAGACAGGAACTTTAGATGGGAAGATTTGGGATCCGAATTCAGGTGGGATCGCTGACTATGATGAGATGGATTTTGTGGAAGTGCTCGGTGAGGTAATCAGTTATAACAATAATTTACAGTTGAACATCAAGCAGCTTCGTAAACCATATGAAGACGAGTACAATCCAGCAGACTATATGCCGACGACAGAAAAAAGCGTAGATGGCATGTATGAAGAACTGTTATCTTATATTGGGAAAGTAGAGAATACATACCTGCATCAATTGCTTGAATATTATTTTGTAAAAGATGAGGCGTTTATCAAACGTTTCAAAAATCACTCGGCAGCAAAGAGCGTGCATCATGGATTTGCAGGCGGACTTTTGGAGCATACGCTGAGCATCCTGAAAATGTGTGAGTATTATGTCAGCGCATACGAGATTTTGAATAAGGATTTATTATATACGGCAGCAATTTTCCACGATATTGGGAAGACAAAAGAGCTGTCAACATTTCCGGAGAATGATTATACAGACGACGGGCAGTTGCTGGGACACATTGTGATCGGTGTTGAGATGATCGGCGAAGGTGTGCGTACGATTGAGGGATTTCCGGAGAAACTTGCGAGCGAGTTGAAACATTGTGTAATTGCACATCATGGCGAACTGGAATACGGTTCTCCGAAAAAACCGGCGCTTGCCGAGGCGGTTGCATTGCACTATGCAGATGCGACAGATGCGAAATTGCAGACATTGACGGAGATCTTTAAAGAAAAAGAAGGAAATAAAGATTGGCTTGGATATAATCGGTTGTTTGAGTCAAATTTAAGACGGAGTAGTATTTAATTTATTTATTTGGGGACGTAGTAAAATTCAATTTTACTACGTCCCCAAATTGAAGTTGAAGGGAGAAAATATGAAGAAAAACGAGCTGATAACGTTGAAAATAGAGGATATTGGAGTAAATGGTGAGGGAATTGGAAAAGTAGATGGCTACACTTTATTTGTCAAAGATGCGTTGATTGGGGACAGGGCTGAAGTGAAGATTACGAAAGCGAAAAAGAACTATGGTTATGCGAGGTTGATGCAGGTGTTGGAGCCGTCTTGTGACCGTGTGGAGGCGAAATGTCCGGTTGCAAGGCAGTGTGGTGGATGCCAGATTCAGGAACTTTCTTATGAAAAGCAATTGGAGTTCAAGGAAAAGAAGGTGCGTGGCAATCTGGAGCGAATTGGAGGATTTGCACCAGAAGAATTAGATGAGGTGATGGAGCCAATTTGCGGAATGGAAGAGCCGTTCTATTATCGTAACAAGGCGCAGTTTCCGTTTGGAACAGACAAACAAGGGCATATTGTGACAGGATTCTATGCAGGACGGACCCATCAGATTATTCCAAACACAGAGTGTGCTCTTGGCGTAAAACAGAACAGAGAAATTTTGGAAATGATTGTGGATTTCATGAACATACATCACATTACAACATATGACGAGACTACCGGAGAAGGACTTCTTCGCCATGTGCTGATCCGATATGGATTTCGGACTGGGGAAATCATGGTCTGCCTCATCATAAATGGGGATAACTTCCCAAAATCAGAAAAATTGGTGGATAATTTGCGTGAGATTCCGGGCATGACAAGTATCACATTAAATGTGAACCGCGAGCGCACGAATGTGATTCTTGGGCGGGAGATAAAGGTGCTTTGGGGACAGGCGTATATTACCGATTACATCGGCAATGTAAAATACCAGATTTCGCCGCTTTCATTTTATCAGGTCAACCCGGTACAGACAGAAAATTTATATGGACAGGCTTTGGAGTACGCAGGACTTCACGGAAATGAGACTGTCTGGGATTTATATTGTGGAATCGGCACGATTTCCCTCTTCCTCGCACAGAAAGCAAAACAGGTGTATGGCGTGGAGATTATCCCGCAGGCAATAGAGGATGCAAAAAGAAATGCAGCGTTGAATGGTATTGAAAACGCGCAATTTTTTGTAGGGAAATCAGAAGAAGTGCTTCCGCAGTATTATGAAAACTATGCAAAAGAGCATGGTGGTGAGAAGGCTTATGCAGATGTGATTGTTGTGGATCCACCGCGAAAAGGATGCGACGAGACGCTGCTTGAGACGATGATACAGATGCAGCCTGAACGGATCGTGTATGTGAGCTGCGATTCAGCGACATTGGCAAGAGATCTGAAGTATCTGTGTGAGAATGGGTATGAGCTGAAGAGAGTCAGGGCGGTGGATATGTTTGCGAATACGGTACACGTCGAGACTTGTGTGTTGCTACAACGAAGAGCTATGTAGAAATCCTTAATTTTAGGCACTTTGCGAAGCATTTCGTGTTTTCACCAGAGGGGAAAAATAGTCGCGATAAACACCTCAAAAACTATTTTGATGTTTCGGTGGTTGTTGATATAGGGTGTGGGAACACAACAAATTAAATACTAATTTCAGGGATACTTGTTAAATATCCTACAGAATTTAATTGTCGAAAATATAGAGAGAATATTAAGTGCGAATGTCTAGTAAACATAGATTTTCTATGGGATTCGCACCAAAAAATAGTTCATATTTAGGTTGAATATGAAATTGATAGTGTGATAGACTTGTAATTATAGAGAAAAATTAGTAGAATTAGCAGAAAGTTGAACGATTGTAACAGAAAAATTAGTCAACATTGCTGTCGCTCCCTTCACGGGGAGCGTGGATTGAAATCATTTTACCGGATTGATAAACAGGCAAGCCAAAGTCGCTCCCTTCACGGGGAGCGTGGATTGAAATTCAGGTTTATCAGCTTTATCAGGTTTATCAGCTTTGTCGCTCCCTTCACGGGGAGCGTGGATTGAAATCCACTTGACATGATTACGCATTTGGACAAGTTGCGTCGCTCCCTTCACGGGGAGCGTGGATTGAAATTTCATTACGTAACGAGCGACGTAGGCACAAGATGTCGCTCCCTTCACGGGGAGCGTGGATTGAAATTCCATATCTGCATTTGTTGTAGATTAACATTTGTGTCGCTCCCTTCACGGGGAGCGTGGATTGAAATTTAGTACTACTCCATATGTTACTAAGACCGCCTTTGTCGCTCCCTTCACGGGGAGCGTGGATTGAAATCAACGGAATACAAATCAGCATTGAGAAAGGCAAACGTCGCTCCCTTCACGGGGAGCGTGGATTGAAATATCAAATTAGGACTGCAAGATGTCTTGTACGACCCGTCGCTCCCTTCACGGGGAGCGTGGATTGAAATACTAACATAAGTATGCAGAGAGCGGTCCCAAGAGTCGCTCCCTTCACGGGGAGCGTGGATTGAAATCCGTTTGTACAGTACAAAAAAAAGCCGTTTTATTCGTCGCTCCCTTCACGGGGAGCGTGGATTGAAATAATTTCAATTTGACCGATATTGTACTTTGCTTGCTGTCGCTCCCTTCACGGGGAGCGTGGATTGAAATTGAGAATGAGTGCTTACAGATTATGCAGGAGAAGTGTCGCTCCCTTCACGGGGAGCGTGGATTGAAATTCAGCATCGGAATGGTGAATGATATGTTTATCGAGTCGCTCCCTTCACGGGGAGCGTGGATTGAAATGTGCCTTGCACATAAATGGTAAGCAAGTGTTGTTGTCGCTCCCTTCACGGGGAGCGTGGATTGAAATTTTTTAAATTTGCTCCTGTTGTTCCTTCCCATGTTGTCGCTCCCTTCACGGGGAGCGTGGATTGAAATCTCTGTTATTCTTGCATCAATTGTGAATGTCCCAGTCGCTCCCTTCACGGGGAGCGTGGATTGAAATGGTTTTGTAAATACAAATAGATTAGATAGTGCAACGTCGCTCCCTTCACGGGGAGCGTGGATTGAAATATAGTCAAATAGACCCAGACAAAAAGTATAGAAAAAGTCGCTCCCTTCACGGGGAGCGTGGATTGAAATCGCTTATGAGGCGGCTGCTCTACCACTGAGCTATGGTCGCTCCCTTCACGGGGAGCGTGGATTGAAATTGAAAGGAACAGGCGGTAAAACCGCCTTTCCTTAGTCGCTCCCTTCACGGGGAGCGTGGATTGAAATCGCTTATGAGGCGGCTGCTCTACCACTGAGCTATGGTCGCTCCCTTGACGGGGAGCGTGGATTGAAATGTAGGTGTCGCTCCACTTGTAAACCAAAACGGATGTCGTTCCCTTCACGGGGATGAGGTGTTTAAATATTTGAAGATATATAGAGACAGTCTGTCAGACGAAACGGAGATCAAAGACGTAGAAGAATTGTTAAAGTATTATATCAATAATAGAGAAGGTCTGATAGCGTATCAGTCACAAGGATTAAACTTACCGGAACATCCGGATGGATTGGAATACAGAAACATGGGAACTATGGAAAACCACATCTGGAGCGTGATTGCAAAACGAATGAAGCACAGTCATACCTGCTGGAGTAAACGGGAAAATCATCTGGCAAAGATTCTTGCAAAGAAATGCGGTGGAAAGTTATACGAAGTAACAGAAAAGTCAAAGCATGCCATATTCAAGGAAGAGACCGTGGAAGAAATTCTGATGGCAGAGGAAGTGGCTAAAAAAGTAGGAAAAGGATACGAATACCCTACCATAGGTCACATGGTAGGATTAGAGGGTAAAATAATAGGTGAACGCAAGAAACTGTTTGCAATGTCAGGATTTTAGTAAACAACTGTCAGAGAGAATGATAAGAATAAAGTGACAATTGCGAGGCTTTCGTAAGGCGGTTGGTGCTAATTTCTGCCACCAAGCGAAGTGTTTGATCTGAAGGTGAGATTTCGCGAATGGTGGATAAGAGATGTACGAACCGCGTATAAAACGTAGTGTGTCGCAAATGTTGTCATTCATGCTGACAGTGTAAAGAGAATCTGTATGAAAAAAAGTGCCAACGATTACTTGACAGTAACACTTATGTGTTAAAATTGTAAAAAGAATTGACTTTTTGTAGAGGAGATGCTAAAGTTTAAGTAGGCCGTAGGGAGGCAAGGGTAATGCCCTAATCCAAATATCCTATTAGCGGGATTAAGAATGGTATATCCATTCTTTTTTTTTACCGAAAAGAGGTGATTTGATGGCAAATATAGAACCGCCAATAACACTTGAAGAACAAGTAATGCAAATGAAAAAATATGTTTCGTTTAGACAGCGTAAGAAAATGAGAGAGTTTCTTGAGTATGTAGGTTATTTTCGTGCGAGTAGATATGGAAAGTTTTTGCTGTCAAGAGTTGGTGTGACAGGTGCCAAATCAAAAGAGGATGCATTATTTGCTTTGTATAAGTTCGATGTGGAGCTTAGAAGAATATTGAATTTTTATTGTAATAGGACAGAGGTACGCTTTAAAAGTGCATTATCTAATGCCTGTTCAATAAAACTGAATAGTGGAACTTTTTATTTGGATAAACAGTCATATACTCCTTCACAAGGTGAAAAGGATGCGAAGAAAAGAAAGCAAAATATAGCGTTTTTTAATAATTATTTCTATAAAGATATTCTTGATAAAGAGAAAAAACTGCGCAAGGATGTACGAAAATATCCTGAATTGAAAGAATATAGAAAAGGTGGAAATAGACAAAATAATAAATTGCCAGTGTGGGTTGCGTTTAGTTATTTTGAATTGGGAACAGTAACGATGATGTATAATTACTTGCGTGGTGATTTCCGAAAAGCAATTTACTGTGCTCATAATTCTATGTTAGTAGGTATGACTTCGTCGGTTGTATTATTAGACTCAAATGATGATACAACTTTATTACAGGCAGACAATGACTTATTTTCGAGAATCTATGCATTAAAGAAATTGGTTCCAACTGCTGATGTTGATAATATGAAGAATGATATTAAAAAATTGATTAAGGAAACTCCGGTAGATGTATATTTATTGGGAATTCTTCCGAGTAATTGGGAAGAAATTTATGACAAAATAGTTGAATTTTAAAATAGCATAAATCATATACTATTTATGGCCGTAGAGAGGCATGGGTAATGCCCGAAACCAAATATCTCATTAGCGGGTAGGCAGTCAGAGTGGTGGCTGCCTATTTTTGTAGGAATAATGTTGGAACAAGAGTATAATTATATTGGGACAATTATTGGATGAGTTGCTATAAAATTTAAAAAGAAGTTTGTTAGATATAAGGAATTAGGAAAAGAAGTAAATTAATAGGATTTTAAAAGAAACATGTTGTTGTGTCGGTGGCACTTGTACAATTAGTATTAGACAAGGAGAAAATTTGGCTTAGTGCTATTAATCATGTGGATTACGATATAGATGAAAAGAAAGGATTGGGGGCAAGAGGTATATTATGAAAGAACGAGAATTATTTGAAATTACGTATTTACCACTTCACATTTCTTTATTAGCGTTGGAAGATGCAAAGTTGCCGAAATACCTTGGTTCCACATTAAGAGGAATTTTAGGACAGGCATTATATAAAACAAATCGAGAAGTTTATAAATTTTTGTATAAGAACGGGAAGCAATGTAAGGATAAGCAGGATATTGTAAAGCCATATATCATAATTCCACCAGTAGTTTGTGGAACAGAGTTATTCGTGAAAAAAGGCGAAGAATTAAATTTTGAGATTTTGCTTTTAGGAGATGCGATACAATATGCTTCCGCATTGATAGCTGCATTACAGAAAGCAGAACAGTTCGGAATGGGAGCGCAGAGATACTCGTTTCGTTTATTTAGAATTATCAATATTTTGGAACAAAGGGTTCTCTGGCAGACGAAAATGTATTCTATGGCAGAAATAAATGCAAAGAAACTCTCATGTCTAAAGTTAGAAACTGTTACCGGAGTAGTTGTGAAATTGCAGACACCACTTCGAATTCGGCGAGGTGGGAAATTGTTAATGCATATTTCATTTGAGACGTTGATCCGAAATATTACGAAGCGAATTGTGATGATTGTAGAACGATATGGCGGATGGGTAGATTATGATGAAGTTAAAAATATTCAAATGCTCGCGGCAGAAGTGCAGACAGTAAGAGAAGAATTAGAGTTAGAGGTTCTGGAGCGCTATTCCAACCGGTTGCATGGGAAAATGGATTTTAGTGGTTTGATTGGGGAATTAGAATATGTGGGAGAGATGACACCGTTTGTTCCGTGGCTTGCGGCGGCAGAAGTGTTGCATATTGGGCGTAATACGACATTTGGAATGGGAAATATTCAAGTGTATTTTATATGATAATGAGAAAAGGAGTAGATGTGATGGATTCGAAAACAATTGAAAAAATCAAAGAGAACTATAAGAAAATGGAAAAGAATTATGTAAACCAGTTGTTTTTTCAGACAACACATGGAAGTACGATTGGACGCTATAGGGAAAAGATTTGGGAAGAAATGTTCGAGTCAATTGTACCTAAAAAATTTGTGATTGAACAATCGGTTTTTATCATTGATTCCAAGGGAAATGTATCCAATGAGGTTGACTTAGCCATTTTTGATGAGATGTATACACCGTATGTTTTCCGATATGGAGAAATTAAGTTTATCCCGATTGAGGCAGTGGTGGCAGTAGTGGAATGCAAGAGCACTTCTATGGATGAAAAGTTGTTGGAAAATTGGATAAATAGTATAGAGCAATTAAAAACTTCCAATAGATCCGTTGTTCGGACTATTAATAGAATTGTGTGTGGAGAGAAGGAACCAGTATCGACACAAACTGCGACTCGGCCGTTACGTATTTTATGTTGCTTAAATCAAGAATATAAGAATTTACAAGAAATAGTTGATTTTGATGTGGTTATAAGGGCGGGAGAAGAAAAATTAGACATCGAATGGTCTTCAAAAGCAGAAAATCTGTATGAGTGGTATACAGAACTAAATCATGCACAAGAAGAGAAAACTCTTAAGGAAGAAGAAAAGCAAGAATCAGTTTCTTTGCAAAAGGCAAAAGACCAAAAGTTGGATGATTACGAAGTGAAGTTTGGAGAAGAAAAGTTATCTTTAATGACATTTAATTTCCAATTCAATCAAGTCTTGATGCTGATTAACAATCCAATGCTATTTCCACATATCGCATATGCCGAGATGTTTAACGGGAAAATTGGCGAGGAGGCTAAAAAGGAAGGGGAATCATAACATGAAAAAACAAGTTGTTGCGTTATCTGTAGAAAAGGTACAGACATTTTTGACGGAAGTAATCCGCTCGCATGTGCAGGAAAAGCAGACAGAAGACGCTACTTTAAAAGGAATTGTAAATTCTTCTAATCAGATTTCGAAAGATTTTTTTGAGTCGATTGAAAAGAAGTTTTTGAATGTTGAGAAAAAAATATTATTGAAATGTTCGGGCGTATACATTTTTAAATGTGATTTGCCGGAAAACGAGCTGGAAAACAGATTGAATGAGTTATTTCGAGAATATTACATAGTATCTCAGGGACAAAAATTACTTCGTTGGTATTATTTTCCTTCTGGAAATTGTAATAATCTTAAGTCAATTGAGAAATCGAAGGCAGCTTTGAAACAGACCCAAAACTGGGGATACATTATAGAAAAAAATCAGGATATTCTGTTTCAATGCAATCAAGTGCTGGAAGCAAAAGAAAAGGGCTATGAAAAGGAATTCTTAGACGTATTTTCAGAGGATATAAATGCACTGAAAACTGAAAAAAATACGGAAGGAAAAAGATTTCGGATTGCCGTTATCAAAGCGGATTTGGATGGAATGGGGGCAATGTTCAAGAACATTAAAGAGTATGATACATACCAAAAGGTTAGTGAAATTCTCAACGAACATGTTTCTTTAGAAGGACTTTATAAAGCGGCGAGTAACGATAAGCAAAAGCGGAAACAGAGATGGCTTTTTCCGTTTTATATTGCAGGAGATGATATTTTCTTTGCGGTAGCCGTAGAAGATTTGATTTCAGGTATTAACATATGCAAAAAATTGATGCAAACAATTAATGAAAAGCTGCAAACGAGTGGTATTTCGATACCATTGAGTCTAAGCATTGGAGTGACGATTACCTTTAATAAAGAGCCGATTCGTTATTACATGCAAATGGCAGAAAATCAGTTAAAGACTGCAAAATCAAAAGAGATCTCAGGGCACTTTAAAGGTTCTTCAGTAATGAAAATTTCTATTGGAGATCTGGTATTTATCAGTGCTGATAAGAAGAAAGAAGAAGGTTCTCAAAAGCAGCCGTTTTCTAGTTGGGAGGAGTTTTTAGAAGATTTACGGCTTTTGAATGAGATAAGAGATGATAAAGGTAAATGCAGTGAAGTACTCGGAAAGACAAATTATTTTTATACGCTATTGGAGGATATTTCAAATGAAGCGGTGCGAGAGAATGATGTAACTTATATCAATCATGTTTTGTATCATTTACTGCCGGATTATTTGGAATGTTCTGACAAGAAACTCCGGGAAATGGAGACTCGGCTGAATTATAACTTGATAAAGCAATTGTATGATGGAAAGAAAGTATTGGATATTGCAGGAAGAAAACAACATTTTGAAAAATATTTGCGGTTGATGATTTTGTTTAGCGATGTACGTTTCCGTATTTTCAAGAAAAAAAGGAAAAAGAGATGGAAACAAAATGAAGAACAGTTATACAAATTATTATTTAAGAAACCGAGGACATATTTATATCAAAAATGTTTGAATGGGAAAAATCCTGAACTGACAGAGATTTTTGTAAGGGAAGTATCTCTAAAAAGGAGAAAAGGATATCAATACCTTGTGCTGGAAACGTCAATGTTTTATCGATTGAGAAATGTGGAATCCATACCAGTAGAAAAAGTAGCGAATATGATAGAATTGCGTAATTCATTCACAGAGAAGGAAATTCAGCAGGCAAATAATACAAGGATAGAAAAGAAAAAACTTCCAAGGCGCTTGTATTTTGATAAGGAGAAATTTAAGGATCTTGCGAATGAAGAGAATTGGACTCCTGAATTTGTGGATTCTTTGATGTTATTTTATCGATATAATGAATTGGTTATGGAAACGAGTAAAGTGGAACAAGAGAAGGAGGAACATTGACATGGGAAATGCGATAAAAATAAGAGTAAAGACACTGGCAAATCTGTTCGTAGGAGGAAATCCGAGACCGTTCGAAATCGGAGGAATTGATCAGTGGACGGCAGTGGATGAGGAAGGATTTCCATGTATTCCGGCATCTTCATGGAAAGGCGCAATTCGTGCAATTGTGCAGGCGGATGATAGTGATGTGGCAAAAGAGATTGCTCAGTGGTATGAAGAGATGTTGGAAGCAGAAAAACAGGAAGCCCAAAAGTGGATTGAAAAGTTATGTTCGGAAGAAAGACAAAGAGATTATCAAGAAGAGAAGGAACGGATTGAAAAGCGTTATACTGAGGCAATAGATGCGGCATCGGCATGTTATCTTTTTGGAATCAGAGAGTTTAATAATACACCGAAATTGCTATTTAATGATTTGAGATTGCGGGAAGAGTGCCGTGACTTGAAAAAATGTTTTTCAATTGATGCAAAAACATCTATTGATTGTAGTGGAACAGAACCGAAATCCAACCCTAGAATTTACAAAGCAGTCAGAAAAGGCATGGAATTTGAAGGGGAAATTGAATTCTATCATTTTGATGAAGAAATATGTCAAAAGTGTAAAAGATATTTGATTCAAAATTTGGAAAAGTTTAATGATGGTATTTATCGACTTGGCGGCTCCAAAAGCCGTGGTTATGGAAAAATTCATGTATCGATTTTAGAAGATGGGAGAGAGGACAGTGAAGAATTATAAAGTGACATTAAAATCTGTTGGACGGATTACGCAATTACCGGACTCTCAAAAGATTTTTGGAGCATTGATTACAGCGCTTTCAAGATTTTGTGGTGCGGAAGAAGCAACAACATTGGTAAACGCTGTTTTTGAGAAAAAGAGTCATATCGCAGTTTCTAATTTACTTCCGTTAGACTATTTTCCCGTTCCTCAAGATTATATTGTGGACAGACTGGCTGAACAAACATCAAAACAGGAATCTTTAAAAGACAAACGGGCAGCAGTAAAAGAAAGGGATTTTGTAAAACTGAATGATTTAAATAGAATCTTGAAAAATCCGGAAAAGTGTAAAAAAATATTTCCGTATGTGAAAGTATCAGATAGTTATCAACAGAGAGCGTCTGTGGAAAGCACTTTCTATGGAATTGAGGGACTGGAAACGAAGCTATATACGGTTCCGGTTGCAACAATAGAAGAAGTTGTTAAACAAAATAAGGGAACGAATATCGTTTCGGAATTCTGCTTTTATTTGCAGGGAGATGAATCCGTGGTTTCTGTAAAAGAGGTTATAGAGAAATTTATACAGAGTCAAGAATCTATTATTTTAGGGAAAAGAGCATCCCAAGGATTAAATAAGTATAAGATTATTTCTATAGAGGAAATAGAGATTCAAGAATCGGACTATTATTTGAACTTGGGGATGTTACTGCCTGAGAAAATTGACTTTCGGAAATCTACATTGAGGTTATTTACTTCTGAGCGCCGACCATTTACAATGCCGGGAGGCTGGAAAAAAGACAGTAAATATTTTATTAGTTTTATTGACAGTGGAAGCATAATTGCATTGAAAGATAAAATGGAACAGGCTGGTAAGTGTGTGCGCTCACCATTTAACCAAGAAAGGGATATTATTTTTGGAAATGCTTTTTTGTATCCGGTTATATTAGGAAAAGGGGAAAGTAAATGAAAGAAATAAAATATGAAATGCAAACATTATCAAGTCTGATTTTGTCGCCAAGATCCGGACAGGCTTTATATAAAGATGTAGATGAGTTTGAAACAGCATCTGAGGTGTCGAATAACAAAGGAAAAGAGGTAAATTGCATCTATCCTTTTTACCAATATGGCGAATATAAAAAATATCATCCCAAGGACGCAGAGTATTATATTCCGGGGAGTTCTGTAAAAGGTGCATTACTGAAAGATAATAATCGAAATATTTTGATGGCAGATGATATACAAGTAAAGAATTCGGATATTGTGCTTCGCAATTTATATAAAGCACAGCATATTCAAGAAAAAGACGAGGCGGAATTTTCAGTTTTCTTTGAGAATGTTGGTGTGGAAATGATAAAAGCAGGGGCAAACTTGCAAGGGAGTTTATATTTGAAAGATGATGTGGAGTTTTCGACAATTTTAAAGTCAGCAAATGAAGATACCAGGAGAAAGATGAAACAGATGCAGGCATATCTTCAGGAAGTTTTAAAGAGACAATATAGTACAGAAGGATTTAAGGATATACTTAGAAAAATAAATACAGGATTATCTTGTGTGTTAAAGTGTGATAATGTGATTTTACTAGGTGGTTATAAAGGATTACTTCATTCGATATTATTGGATGCGAAGCAAGAAGAGTATTCTAACGGAATATACATAGACAATGAGAAAAATTTGCCACATGGGATTGTTTGCCTGACATATAAGAGATAATACGGAGGGTTCTGTAAGAATAGAAAAATGTAGTGAAAATATACACAGAAAATGTTGAGTGCGAATACCTGGTAAACAGAAATTTCCTGGGGGATTCGCACCGAAAAACATGTCGTATTTGGGTTAAATATGAAATTGATTGTGTGATAGTCTTGTAATGTTGGGAAAAAATTAGTATAATTAACAAAAGATTGACTGATTATAAAAGAAAAAATTAGTCAATGTTGCAGTCGCTCCCCTCGTGGGAGCGTGGATTGAAATATGCGAAAACAGCAACAGGGAATCCAATTAATTGTCGCTCCCCTCGTGGGAGCGTGGATTGAAATTTCTTACTGTACTCACTGTGCTACCTCCTGTTGTGTCGCTCCCCTCGTGGGAGCGTGGATTGAAATTTTCCGGAAATAATACAGTCACCGTTATGATTTGGTCGCTCCCCTCGTGGGAGCGTGGATTGAAATCCTGTTACTACGTTTGTTTTGATACCACTATCACGTCGCTCCCCTCGTGGGAGCGTGGATTGAAATATCTGCTCCTCTGTTTTAATTTCTTCCATCTTTCGTCGCTCCCCTCGTGGGAGCGTGGATTGAAATTTCCAGCCAATCATTTCTGAAATAGCAGAATCCGTCGCTCCCCTCGTGGGAGCGTGGATTGAAATTATCAACTGGAGTAGAAAAGACTGTAACTGTTACGTCGCTCCCCTCGTGGGAGCGTGGATTGAAATAATTGTTTCAAGAGCCGTATTGGTCTTATTTTCGTCGCTCCCCTCGTGGGAGCGTGGATTGAAATAAAAGATAAAGAGGTTGTGGTTCGGCTATCACCAGACGTCGCTCCCCTCGTGGGAGCGTGGATTGAAATTGTATAATATGTACAAGGGTTAAAACATTAACGCGTCGCTCCCCTCGTGGGAGCGTGGATTGAAATGTTCCAAATTAACGCATACGCGTTAAAAGGCATGGTGCTAGAATATAAATAGTACAAGTCAAAATGAGAATTCCTTATAAGAAAAAT